>Ga0209634_1002979_pt1 | contig 11637 bp, 9 predicted proteins | sample LinPmetageLP40_FD_184043 | JGI IMG/M metagenome (GOLD analysis project Ga0209634, IMG submission 184043) | Marine viral communities from the Pacific Ocean - LP-40 (SPAdes) (version 2) | ecosystem: Environmental > Aquatic > Marine > Oceanic | place: Pacific Ocean | collected 2010-08-26 | reverse complement strand
CCCCCCGCCTAATACAATGAACTTTTTCATGGCCGTCACGCCAGAGGGCGCTATTTCTTTTTGCACGAGATCCCTGCGCCAGAGCAGCCATGCGCCCAACCCCGAGGCCAAGACCGTAACCGCTGATGAAGCGCGCAAGATTATAATTGCGGCACCGGCGGTTGCGCAGTTTATCTCCATGGGCGGCATGGAATTCCTGGCCCCGGCCTTAATGGCAGGCGCGCCGCCGGATGAAGCGGACTTGCTGTGGGAGACGCTATCTAGCAACCGGCATGTTGATCTGTCGGTAGTGTGGGCAGTCAACTACGGGTTCCCAACAACCGCAGAAAGCCATCTGGCCGCGGATGATGCCGACGACCTGGCCTGCCTGCAACGAGTGCACGCCACCGCGCTGCAGAGGGGGTTTCTCGAGCGACGAACTCAAAGTGGATCCACACAGCGGTTGGCGCTACCAGCCGGATCCGAACTGGCAAAGTATGCGTTTCATGGAGTGGAGACCTGCGCTCGCCTTGCCCGCGAACACCCTCCGGACCAATCGTGGATGACCACGCCGTACGACATTCTTTCACTTTTTAAGCGCGACTAACGACTAACGCGTGCGCTTCAACGGCAACAGGTCGGAGAATGCAACAACTGTTACTGCAAAAAAACAGGAAAGTGGTTACAGATACTGCACGTTGGGCCGCACGTCAACCATCCCACAGACGTGCTCCGGGCACAGCACCACAACTGCCGTGCCTACCACAGTTGGCGGCGGTAGCAACGGCGGCGCGTACGTCGGCCCGGGCACAAACTCGTTGGTTGTTTGATCCAAATACATCTCGTCCAAATCAACAAACGCATCCGGGCTCGTACCACCGTCGCCGTCCATTTCCGCGAGCCCCGCGAGCCCCACGAGCTCCGCATCCCGAGCCTCGGCAAGAAACTGGGTCGCCTGGGCATTTTCAAGGGCCCCCGCGCCTTCCCTGTACACTAGCGCGGCCACCATTCCGGGCAGCCCTGCCATCTCAAACGGGAGAATCAGCACCTGGATCCCCCGCGCCCCCGCCGGAGCCGGAGCCGGAGCCGGGAAAAACACCCAGGTGCCGTCGCCAGCATTCACGCACTCCAGGTAGAACTGGTTAGCGGTGGCCTGCGCCACCGGGCCCGGCAACTCATCATCAGTGCACACCTGCTCCAGCGACCCGGGACCGGTTGAAGGGAACACAAACATTGTGTTTCCATCGTTCAAGGCGTTCACGCAGCCGTAGTTAACCATTTCTGCAGGGGGTACAGTTGACAATACAAAAAGAAAATGTGCGGTCCAATTGCACCGCGATAGAATCAGTCAAACTCAAATATACTCAGCAATAACTCCATAGAATAAAGGAGGGTCATCCAACTACACTTTTTTGTTAGATGGGAGAGATGAGGGGTGGAAAAACGGCAGATTTCACTCGTTCCGCGCACGCTTTGCGGCGTCCGCTTCGGAATCGTAAATGTCGCGCGCTTCCTCGGCCGGCGCCCGCTTGCCGTAGATGTCGGAATTGTCCACGGCGCCATCCGCATCGCCACCCGCGCGCCTCGGCATCTTGAGCATCATGTGCAGCCCACCAGGACGGTTCAGGTACATGTTCAGCAACCACAGTTTGCGCTCAGTCCAGTACCGGGCGCTGATTCCGCCCAGCCGAACGGTGCCAAACAGCTTGACAAAATGTTGCGACGATCCTTGAATGGTCGCGGCTGCCACAATCCGTGGCCACGACAGTGTTCCGTCGGCCACCGTCAGGTTCACGTTTTGCGCCACCGTCACGTTAGGGTACTTCAAAAAAAACTCCACGACCGGGTGGTCGGCATCAAACACGCCTGCAATCTCGTCGGGAAGCACGCCGGGCTCGCGCGGCGGGCCGATCGCGCCGCTAAGCGGCAGCTGGATGTTCGTCATCTTGACCACATCAAGCGGCTCCTCCCGTTCAACGCCATCGCCCGCGCCCTCCCGCCCGGGCCGCGTCTTGAACTTGGTCGGCATGAAGAGGGGCTTTCCGTGCCGACTCTGCAGATCCCGCTCGATGTCATCGGGGAACGTCTTCTTGGTAACGGACGGGGGCTTGTGCTTGCCCATCAGCTGAAAGTTGGCGCCGATCGCCTTGGCCATCGTGCCGCCGGGCCCAAATGTCCGCTTCAAAAATTCCCACTGCGAGGGCAGGGCCTTCCCGGGGACTACCGGGCACTCCGTTTCGAACTTGATGACAAGCTTTGCCGGAAGTCCCTTCTTGGTGTTAGGCTCCACCGTCGAAAACCACCCAATGTACTCGCCGGGCGGAAGAACAATCTCGGGCCGGCTCGCCCCACTCTGCCACACGAGCTTGTCGCCCGCCAAGACCCACTCGTTCCGCTCCGGGGTGAGAAAGGGGTTTTTCTTCTTGAAGAGCTCGGCCATTCGAGAAAATTCCTCCGGGGAGCAGTCGGCAACTGAGCGGGAGGCGGCCATGACGGTCTGTGTGCAGGCAGCGGCAGCGGCGTTTGTATTGATTTCGAGCGCCAACAAGCGCATTCCCGCCGATACGCAACATTGCTGATGCCGCGCCGTGCACGGCGGCGGAACGCTTGAGTTGGCAGTGGCCGGCTTTCACGGGCTCGAGATGGTTTTGGCAAAACGACCCACAATTGTTCCTAGAAATGACAGAAGTTCAGGCAAAAGCCTTGTGGCGGGCCGCCGCCCACCCGTGTTGAGCCCCCGTGGCTTAATTGGTCAACGCATCCGCCTGTTAATCGGAAGATTGTAGGTTCAAGCCCTACCGGGAGCTTTTTTGCGCCCAGGGGTACCAACCTTAAAAGCCCGGCAGCCGCTAAGTTAAATCTCGCGCCATTGTGGGGTTTAGGCCGTATCCGGCAGTGCATTATGCATTATAGTACAGTTTATGCCTTTATGTAGTACCAGAAGGGTTATTCGGAAAATACGTCTTGTATATAGAATAAAGCACACGTGCTACCTCTAAAACACAAAGTAGGCATCAACGTTTGTTGAAATTGACAAAAGCTCCTCACAAATCCACTTTAAACGATGGCAACCACCCAGCATGCGTCGTTTTCTCCGCTGCAGATCAGCACGGGCCTTCCGGCAGAGGAATACCGCGGTGTGCTCCCGGCTGGCGGCGCGGTAACGTCGTACGGAGCCGGAAACGCGTCCGTGAGCCCAAGGGGGTGGATCACCGTAGCGGCGGCGAGGGTCGCAATGACAGAGCCAGGGGCGCAGGCCATGTTCTCCATCGGGATCGGTGGATTATCCATCATGGCCGTGAGGGCGCCAAACAACGCCGTCGCGTTGTACTACGGGCCGAGCGATGCGACGCAGAGGTGGGCCGGCCCCCTGCTCTTGCCAGACTACGACTGCCGCACGTGGGGCCCCGACGGCAGCGTTTTTATGCAGGTGTGGCCGCAGGAGGGCATTGTGCAGATTGTGGTGCCGATGACGCCCGGAATCGCATATTGTGTTCCAGGGCTGCCGGCCACGATTACGCCGGGCACACTTGCAAGCATGGTGCTGGAGTTCTGGTGCGCGCTGCTGCTTGTCACAAAGTTTCCCGATCTGCTGGTGGAGTGTCGCCAGGCCGCTCACCGCATTGGGCGCACCAGCCTCGTGAGTAACGGCGCGCGCGCATGCTGCGGGCAGGCGTGGCTGGCAGAGGTTGCGAACCTGGAGGACATTGCGGTGTGCTCGAGCCCGATCTGCGATCTCGGCGACAGCCCGTTTGTCGACACTTGGGAGCCCCGTGCTTTGGAGGCAATCACGCTCTAAGACGAGCCCGCATAGGCTCACCACGCGTTTAATTCAAAATTCAGTGCAATACAGTGCATTACACCTATTGAAGGCGTTTTGGGACCACTCTCGGATTTTGTTTAAGTGCTGTTTGCGCGCCCGGCGCGCGCTCGTGCTGCGGGTAGGGGGCCGGTTAACAAGGGGGAGGGCGTCATACTACGCCGCGGGAAACTGAGTCAGTGTGTTTGGCCGGCGGGCCCGGGGCCGGGCCCGCCTACTGCGTCCGAGCCGTGCCTGCCGTGCCCCCAGTTCTTCATCCGCTACCATTTTGGCATGTAGTCTGCGGAACATTACCTTTAAACATATAAAGTCCGTTGCCACGGACTGAATGGTAGTGCCATCAATGGCAATTTCTTGTTCCATAAAATCTTTGAAGTAGTCTTTCGCGGTTGTAGCTCCTCCATTAAATACATGCCGTGTCTCCCGCCTGTCGTTAAGGGCATCAATGCGCGATGCAATGGATTCAAAACTGTCGTCGCTTTTGTTAGCGGCGGACCACCACTTGAGCGACCATGCCACGGCCATGAACCCGGGCTTCACACTTGCTTTCCACTTGTACTCAGGCGAATAATCCGGATTATTCCAATGATCCGGATTGGTACTGTTTAATAAGTTAACATATCCCCTCATTACCGCGTCGTATCGCACCTGGTGCACAAATTCCCGTCGAAGCTGCCGCGGGGTTCGATCCGCGTCTCCAACATGCGCAGGATAGATCGGACGAACCGGTACTGCTTGGGGGTCGAATGGCGCTTCCGAGCCCATGTAATACCGTATGGACGCAACCCCTATGTTGAGCTCCGGTACTTGCAGCTCGAGGTCCGCAAACCATTGGTTTTGGATGCGAATCTCTTCTGGCATCTGTGCAGCGTCCGGTTCCATGTACCTATAATGGGCTGCTTCCGGAAGCCAGGCGGCACGGGCCTCGTACACCGCAATCTCGGTAGCGGGGTTATGCGTGCAAATCGTACGCGGGTGGTGGGCCACTTGACCCAGTCGAATCCCATCTTCAGAGCCCAACTCATTCACAATTCGAGAAATCGTTGGATGCCCTTCTTCCCAATTGGGGTGGGGGGGTGTCAGCGTATCATCAAAAGGTGATTCGCCCTTATCCCAATACTGCCCGTACACTATTGCATTGGTAACCGCCCTAGACACGTCCGGTATATATTCATAATCTTGCCGGCTCGCCGTCTTATAATCAAGATATAACCGGTCTTCGATCCACTCTGTTAATGCGACCCAATTTACCGAATTGTATTTTGCCACCTGCAGCGCCTGGTCCATCACAATGTTCGCTGACCGTTGCATCGCAAGACAGTTGTCAACCATACACATCACCGTCCGGATATCATGCACTTTCTCCTTACTCAACGGCTCTAGTTTCGACTTTAGTTCCGCTGGACTTTCAAAATCAAAGACCAAATATAGGTAGTCTTGCAACTGTCGCCAAACCATTTTGTACTCATAGCTCATGTTTTCCCTGATCACCTTTAAGAATCCACTTATGTTATCCCGGTTTTTGGCTGGAGCAATCTCAAACAGGCGATTCGCGGCAATGTTGTACTCGGTAATACCTTCTATAATCCGATTTAGTGGGATTAGTTGTGTTTCTTTGGCCCATGTAAGTTGCAGGTCCTCGGCCCATTTTGCAGCCTTTGCTTGTTCGCGTTGCCATTGGTGTGGTGCGGGTTCCGGGGCAGTGCTGCTCGTGACATCAACCACACCCATCATATTGGTCCGAAGCCATCCAAGAAGGGAGCTTGTTGTCGTCATGTTCAAATGCAGCGGTGCCTCCAAGGTAAATAGTACACCGGCAACATTGCAGCAGCACCCAAGACTGCCTGCGCTTGTAAGCCGGATTTTAATATTACTAAAAACGTCACGGTATTAAAGGGACACCGTGTACCCACTTAAAACGTCACAATATTAAAGGGACAATCCAGCGCTCAGAAAAAAATATATGCGACGATATTCATGCCGCAGTTGCTGCTCGATTCGCTGGCAGCGGCCCCAGACCCGGCATTTCTTCCTCGGCTCTCATTCGGGTTTGCATATCAATAAGTGTCTGCTTTAAAATTGCAATTTTCCTTACCACGGACTGAATGTCAGCGCCATCTTTTTCGGTTATAACTTCTATATGAGCCTTGAACCAGTCTTTCGCGGTTGTATTTTCTTCAGCAAACACGTGCGGTGTCGCCCGTCTGCTATTAAGGGCATCAATGTCCGATGAAACGTAATCAAAACTGTCAACGGTGGGGTTAGTGGCGGACCACCACTCAAGCGACCATGCCACGGCCATGAACCCGGGCTGCACATATAAATCTTTCAAGTTGTACTCAGGCGGACGATCCGGATCAGCACTGGGGATTAATTCAACACATCCGATAAGCCCCGCGTCGTATCGCACCTGGTGCACAAACTCCCGTAGAAGTTGTTGTGGGTGTAGACCTGCGTCATCAACGTGCGCAGGATAGATCGGACGAACCGGGACTGCTTGGGGGTCGAATGGCACATCCGAGCCCGTGTAAAACCGTACGTTCGCAAACCCCGAGTCGCCGCTCTTTACTTGCAGTTTGAGGTCCGCAAACCATTGGTTTTGGTCGTGCACATCAACTGCCAGAGAATCGAAGCCTTGGATAGTGGACGGCGGCATCGGCGGCGCAGGTGGCGGCGATGCTGGTTCATCAACGCCGTCCCATCCTGCGACTGCACCCCCCAATTCGGCCGGTAGTGGGCCAGGTGGTGGACCAGGAGGTGGTCTTGGCACCAGGTGCCCATCCGGGCGGTCTAGTTCCGGAAACCAGGCGGCACGGGCCTCGGAAACCACGTTCTTGGCAGTGGGGTTACGTGTGCAAATTGTACTCGGGCGGTGGCCCAGTTCGCCCAGTCGAATCCCGTTTTCAGAACTCACCCTTTTCACAATTTGATAGACTGGATGCCCTTCTATCTGACCAAGTGGGAGGGGTGCCAGTGTATCACCAAGCAGTGATCCATCCTTGTCCCAATACTGCCCGTACACCATTGCGTTAGTAAGCGCCCTAGACACATCCGGTGTACGCCCTCCAGTACCCGGAACACCATCCGTTGTTCGCAGTAGTAACCGGTCTTCAATCCATTGTGTTAATGCGACCCAATTCACCTCTTCATATTTTGCTACCTGCAGCGCCTGGCCCATCACAACGTCCATTGACCTCCATGTCGCCTCCCCGTTGTCAAACGCACACTTCAACAAGTCATGCAGTAGCGCTGTCACGTTACCGTGAAGGGTCGAATCTAAGTATTGATTTTGATCCAGCACCTCGGTTAGTGTTTCGCACTCCTCGCTCATAATTTTTCTAATTACCCTCAAAAATTTGCTCATGTCATCCCGGTTTTTGACTGGAGCAATCTCAAACAGGCGATTCACGGCACGTTTGTACGAGGTAGCAGTTAAGCGCAGCCATTGGGCAGCGCGCAGTTGCTGCCGGGCCACCCACTGCTGTTGTTCGTTGATTATGCGTGTACGCCCCCCCCAGTCTGGGGGCGCGAACTGGGGGGGGCGGTCGCTGATTTCTTCGTACCGTGTAACACGATGTGCTGCATCAAGTTGGAGGTCGAAGGCCCATTTTTCAAATTTTTCTTGTTCGCGTTGCCATGGGCTTTTTACAGGTTCTGGGGCAGTGCTGCTCGTGACATCAACCACACCCATCATATTGGTCCGAAGCCATCCAAGAAGGGAGCTTGTTGTCGTCATGTTCAAATGCGCCGGTGCATCCAATGTAAATAACACACCAGCAATATCGCGGTAGCACCCAAGACTGTCTGCACTTGTACGTTGGATTTTAAGTGGCACTTAAAACGTCACGATATTAAAGGGACAACTCAGCCCTCAGAAAAAAAACACCCCCCCCAAAAATCACTACATAATCAAATATATGCGACGATGTAGTCGCATATTACAGCTTTATGTAGTTGGAGAAACCGTCACGGTATCAGAGGGACACTCTGTGTTCACTTAAAACGTCACGATATTAAAGGGACAACTCAGCCCTCAGAAAAAAAACACCCCCCCCAAAAAATCACTACATAATCAAATATATGCGACGATGTAGTCGCATATTACAGCTTTATGTAGTTGGAGAAACCGTCACGGTATCAGAGGGACATCCTAATACTCACATAAAAACTTAACTACGAAAATCGCTACATAAATCGATAGCAGGGTAGTGTAGTGATATAATATATAATATATAATATATAATATATAATATATATATTTTTATTTATTTTTTTGTTTTTATTTCTATTTATTTGGTGAGTTGTCTAGAATAGCTTGACTAGACTGGACTGGCACTTGTCCCTCTAATTTCGTGACGGTTTCTCCAACTACATACAGCTGTAATATGCGACTACATCGTCGCATATATTTGATTATGTAGTGATTTTTGGGGGGGTGTTTTTTTTCTGAGGGCTGAGTTGTCCCTTTAATATCGTGATACTTGTAAGAGTGAACCATCTATTTTATCTAAATTATTGTGTGTGTCTTATCTGCTAGTTAGGTATTGGCCGAATCTGGCCGAATCCGGCCGACTGGACTGGACTGGCACTTGTCCCTCTGATACCGTGACGGTTTCTCCAACTACATAAAGCTGTAATATGCGACTACATCGTCGCATATATTTGATTATGTAGTGATTTTTGGGGGGGTGTTTTTTTTCTGAGGGCTGAGTTGTCCCTTTAATATCGTGATACTTGTAAGAGTGAACCATCTATTTTATCTAAATTATTGTGTGTGTCTTATCTGCTAGTTAGGTATTGGCCGAATCTGGCCGAATCCGGCCGACTGGACTGGACTGGCACTTGTCCCTCTGATACCGTGACGGTTTCTCCAACTACATAAAGCTGTAATATGCGACTACATCGTCGCATATATTTGATTATGTAGTGATTTTTGGGGGGGTGTTTTTTTTCTGAGGGCTGAGTTGTCCCTTTAATATCGTGATGGCTGCAAAATAGCAAACCACCTATTTGAACGGTAGTGCGATGACTATCCTCCAGGTGCCGCCGTTAGAAGAGGGCGGGCCCCGCTCTGTGCAGTAGTTCTCAAGCGCCAGCCTATATTTGGCGACGCAGGGAGGTGGCCATCGGGCAATGGATCCATTCCGGCTTGTGTGCGCCTGCATCGCGGTGCTGCTGTCCTGCCAGATTGTGCCGGCGGGCAAGGACCCGACGGTGGGCATACCCATGATTGGTGCGAGCTTGCTGAGCTCGGCCTGTCTGGCAAACCCCCTGTGGTTCCGGCGGGAAAAGCAACGCCCACATGATATCTGGTACGCCATTATGGGGATACTCACGGCCACGGTGGCGTTTACCGCATCCCTCCACGCCAATACCCGCCTTGTCGGAACAATTATGCTCTTGTCAATCGGGATCGCTGGGCTTGCGCCGCCCCCATACGGAGGCGAGCGTGTTGATACGATATCGGGCGGCGGCGGCTGATGGCCAGTAGTACCAAATAACGGCATCTTCGGCGCACATCCGGCACGTGATACGCTCGTCCGAGTAGACGTTTGTCTCCGAGAATGTTCGTTTGCACGCGATGCACTGGTAGTACCCCAAGCCGCCGCACTCTGGACGAGTGGCCGTGGCGGCGGGCTCGGCGTGACGCCACTTCGGTTTTATTGCGTACACGTACGGCAATCGCCGGTCGCTCATCGGGGCGGCGAGCGCGCACCGCGGCAAGGACTAATACGGCCGAGCGCACCTGTTTGCCTACGGCTCTGCCGTGCACGATTCCAATATAGTTAGCAGCTCCCTAGTCGCATCTGCCAACTGTTCGGGTCTGCGTACCCCCGGCAAAATGAAGCGGTTATCGCTCGGGTACACCTCCGGGACAACCCCCTCCACGTTCAAATTTATGGCAATACCCGGGAAGCGTGGTGTCGAATGGGCCTGCCAGTGCGCCTTTAGCTTTTCCGGGTCGATGTCGATGTTGCACTTGCCGGTTACCACGCTGTTTGGGCTGGAGATGGCGACTGGGTAGCACACGGGGTGCAACGCCTCTTGCTGCTTCAGGAACCGGATCATCTTCAACGTGGACGCCACGGCGTGAGTGTGCGTGTACTTTCCAGCTCGGATAATATTATTTGTTGCAAATATAAGAAACTTTCCGTCTGATTCAGTTGTTCCGGCCTGCCGGGTGCCAATGCGGTAGTGCGAGGTTGGCGTCTTCATCATCTCGTGGCTCCACTGCCCTACGCCCGTGCATGTCTTGATGGCCGGCGGAAAAATCGCCCTGGCCCGGATTCCACGCCGCCACCTTGCAGTTGGCGACGATCCAAGCGCCGTCAGCAGCACCACGTTTGTCATGGACAACGACGTGAGAGCGGCGTCGAACTTCTTGCCGCGCATCAACGGTCGGAGTCGCTCGGCGAAAAGCAGATTCGGCGGCGGTTTTTCACACGATTTGGCCCGCTTCCGCCCCCCCCCCCGCCGTGGCCCGGCGGCACTGCTCCCCATTGCCCTTTCCGGTTGTGGCCCACCGTTGCCGCTTTCGCCAAGTCATCCGGCGCAGCCGAGATTTTACTGCATACGCACTGACGCACGGAAGATGCTCCCACGCAATGGGGGCGGTGCGGCGGCGGCTTTCTCGCAAAAAAGTGTTCCGCCAGCCGGACAGGTGGGATGGTTGCAGCCGGCAATCGTACGAGGTGATCACCTGTTTGTGTGTGACCCAGTAGACCGATTGGTCTGCCAGAGGCTGCTCCCCTACGTGTGCCAGCATGCTACTAAGTGTTCCGGTGCGCCGGCACGCGGGGCACGCAAAGGAGCGCCGCGCGCTGTCGTAGAACAGAAATAGCGCGCGCCCCCCCCGCAGCGGCGTTACCGTGCACCTCCCGGGATACATGCGCGGCAGGTTGTGGGCTGCGATGTCCTCGTGCGAGTATGAAATCACTGTACGCGCACACTGGGCCGCGCACAACCGCGCGCGAAGGTAGTGATCCCCTTCTCCTAGTGCGCATGTTCCACCACCGCTCATGTCGATTACTTCGAGATCTGGGCAGAGGATCTGCAGCTGCAGCTCGCCGACCGTGCTGCTGTGGACGTCTACCTTGAGCTGCGTCCCCGTGCTAATGGCATCAAATGGCAGCTGGTTGCCTAAGAATGCCATGTCGGCCTGCAGCAAGCACCGTTTCCGGGGCTGAACTGCTGTCACCTTGTAGCCGCTCTGGCTGAACGCCGCTCCCCTGCCTCTTTTATTGACTGCGCGCGCCAAGAGGCCGCTCCACACCGTTGTGGGCATCCGTGGACTGCATGCCGGCTGCTGGTTATAAGTGTTTCGGTCCTGCCCGCATATCGGGGTGGTCATGGCAACCCGCAATGTTTGCAGAACACGAAGTGCAGCTATTATCGTTTGCATTTTTTTTGTTGCTCGGGCGGCTGACGCGACCTCTGACGACGCCACTTTAGCTGACCCTGCATGCCAGCGTCACACCCTCTGCCAGTGGGGCTCGTGGCGCGCGCGCCGGCAGGCGATGGCACGCCTGGGCCGCGTGACGGAGTGCCCGACCAAGGCGGCGGGGCTGGCGTACTACGCCTGGCGCGTGGCGGAAAGCACGTCGGGCACCTGTGCTGATAAGGAGCTCCAGGACTTGCGCTCCAGCGTAGCGTCAAAGCTGAATTGCTCCACCGCCGCTCTGCCACACTTGCTCCCGCTTTGCCAGAACGCGCCCTTTATGACCGAGGTCAGTCATGGTGTTCTCTGCCTAATGATTGTCGGCTGTGCGGCCCAGTTGGCCACACTTGTGAGTGGCGACACGTTTAAATTCAAGCACCTTTAGGTGTGTGGGGGGGGG
>Ga0209634_1002976_pt1 | contig 11650 bp, 12 predicted proteins | sample LinPmetageLP40_FD_184043 | JGI IMG/M metagenome (GOLD analysis project Ga0209634, IMG submission 184043) | Marine viral communities from the Pacific Ocean - LP-40 (SPAdes) (version 2) | ecosystem: Environmental > Aquatic > Marine > Oceanic | place: Pacific Ocean | collected 2010-08-26 | reverse complement strand
GCCTGAATCAACTATTGCTTTAGAAATATTTTGATTAATATTTTTACTTAATTGTTTAAAAGCACCTACTGATGTTGCGTTCTCTGTAGTTTCAATTAAAAGATTAACTGCATTTTTAACAGTTACAATATCTCTTAAAGTTAGATTTTGTTTTTTTTGTAATACTTTAAAACCTTCTTTAACATCTTTTAATACATTACCTGTTTTTTGAAAACCAGCTTCATTAAATAATTGAGATAATTTAAATAGTGTATTACTATCTTTTATTTTAGCAGCATTTTCTGGAGAAGTTTTTTTACCAATAGTTTTTAATTTATTAGGAAATAAACCTTTTTTAAATGTAAATCTTTTAAGATCATTTTCTATAATTTTAATAGCAGTTGAAACATTAAATTTAATAGGAGTTTTATTTTTCATTACTCCATTTTCAATATTTTTATTTAAAGTTGCTATACGAGCTTCAAGTATTTTATAAGTGTCATCTAAAGTTACACCAAACTCATCTAAATATCTTCCCGCTGCATCATCTACAAAAGATTTTTCTAATGTAATTAATCCTTTACTATTTTTTATTAAAGCTAACTCTGCTTCTTTTATTCCTACTTCAGCTTGTCCTACTATTTGTTTTTGAATATTAGCAATAATTGAATCGGCTTTTTTATTACCAACTTCTGATACTTTAGTTGTTTGTTTAATAATTTTATCTTCAATAGCTTTAAATTCAGCTCTAGCTTCTAATTTTGTAACTTCGTCAGATAATAAAGCTCGTTGTGCCGCACTACTTTTTTTAATTAATTGATCCGAGTTTAAAATAGCTTTACCTACGGATACTGCAAAATAGTTATCTACTTCTGTTTGTGTAAAATTAAAGTCTTTTTTCATTTGTTCTTTGACTTTATTTACTTCTTTAAATATTCCAGTATTAGTCTTTCCTTGTGTTTCTACAAATTCTTTAATAGTACTTGTACTTAATTGATTTTTATTTAAGATTGTAGGTAAAATTAATTTAGCACCAGCTAAAAATACTCCAGTTGCAACAGCATCAATTGCTGCATATTTTATAGACATATTTAAAGCAACTTCATTAAATTCTTCAGGACTATATAAATCATTTTGTAAACCCAACGAATGGTAACCATACATTAACCTTGCGTACTCTGCAAATCCAGCAGAAACAGCAGAACCACCAATAGTACCTAAAGGACCTAAAGCACTTCCAACAGTTCCACCTATTATTGATGCAACAATAGGACCTGAATCAGCTACAGCATCACTTAAATCAGACGAAGATATTTTAGGAGAATCAACAGCAGAAAACATACCAGTACCACCTAGTTCTTTAGGTATTCTATAAACTAATAATCCTTTTTTTGTGCCTTTATAATTTAAATCAACAGACTTAACTTCTATCTTATCTAAATAATTAGCAAGAATTTCTTTATCATATTCACCTGATTCAGTGATTCTTTTAATAAGCATGTTTTTAATATTATTTTCTTTAAACTGTGCTCCATCTAAACCAAATCCTAAATTAAATCTTATATCACCTGTTATTTCATTTTTTTTATCAGCATTATATCCATTTAATTCATATAATATTTTGGCTGGTATGTAACCACCTTGAGTTTCTATTCCAGCACTATCAACAAATATTTCTTCTGATATTTTTATAGCTTCTGGTTTAGTTTTTTTAATTAAATCTAAATCTATTCCGTCATTAGCTAAAAATTCTTTGTCAATTTGGTATTCAGATTTATTTTCAAAATCTATTTTTTTATTATCTTCTTCTTTATATGTTCCTGTTACTATTTTTTTAGCGTCTTCAATAGATACGTCTGCTTCAAGTAGTTCATTAATATCTTTTAATTGTTCTTCTGAAAGTTTGTTTTCTGCAACTTTTATAGTTTCAGGTTCTTCTACTTTAATTTCAGATTCAGTAGTTATAGTTTCTTCAGGAAGAGTATCAGTAGTTTCTACAGTGTCGGAAAGAATAGTTTCAGGAATGATATCTTTATTTTCTGTAATAATTTTTTCGTTTTCAACCATATCATTTCACTATTGGTATTTTTTTATTTTATCTTTTTTAATTTTTTCTTTATTTTTTTCAGCTGTAACAAAAATACTAAATGAATCACCGGCTCCATCATCTTTTTGAGCTAGTAGTTGTTGATAGTAATGAGCTGTAATGTAACCAGCATCTGTTATATCTTTATCAGTTCCAAATAATTGTTTTAAAGTTTCAGAAGTTACCTTACCTTCTTTTCTTAATTTTTCACCAATCATTTTTTCAGACATTTGAATAGATTTTTTCTCAAATTGTTGATCACCTAATTCAAAATATTTATAAGCATAATCTTCACTTTGCATAGCAATATCATTAATTGCCATCTGTGTTGCAACAAGTTTTCTTAAAGCTTCAGGTCTTGTACTAATATCTCCTTTAGTTTTTAATAAAGTATCAATATCTTTATTAGATACAGGATATAGTTTTTTAACATCTTGAACTACTTGTTCAAAAGTTGCAGCTTGAAATAAATCATTAAATATATTTTGATCCTCTAAAGTCATTTGAGTATAACCATCAGCTGCAAATTTTTTAGCTAAAGCATCATATTTTTCTCCTAAACCTATTTCTTGTAATACTCCTTTTAAATCTCTAAATGTTGAATTAAGAATTCCAGTAGGAAGTTCTTTACCTTCTATGGCAACTTTTTTTACTATATTAAATCTTTCATTTACTGACTTAGTTAAATCACTTTTAAATTGTTGTCTTTCTTTATAATCTGTCATACTATTTATAAGTAATTCTTCTCCGGGACTTTTATATCTTCTAGGTTCTTTTTTCTGAGCTTTTATTCTAGCAATATCAGTTGCAATGAATCCTTTTTCAGCTTTAAGTAATCCTTGAGAAATAGCTCCTACAGTTGACTTAGCTTGACCTATAGGTTTTATACCTGAAGAAGCTTCAATAATTTCTAGACCTCTCATAAAATTTCTTTTCTTTTTAGGGTCTTTAGAAATTTCTTCTATTTTATTAGGAACTTCTTTAGCTAAATTCATAAATGATTCACCTACACTTGTAGTAAAAGAACTTAAAGAAGATGTATCTATGTCTATTAAATCTTTTTTTGGAGGAGTTTTAATTGCTTTAATAGTTTTTAAAGCATTACCTAATTCAAATTTTAAAGTATCATTTTCTTTTTTTAATGTAGGAAGTATTTCAAGAGCTTCACCTTTTAATCTATCTGTTTGTCGACTTTCTACTTGAAAATCTTCCATGTTTTGTACACCAGAACCTAATACAACAGCATCTTTTTCAGCTTGAGTTTCTGCTTGATCATATTTAAAATTTCCTTTATTAGTTATATAAGCCGCTTCACTGTTGTCACCAACCATAAAGTTTTCATCAGAATATTCGTCTTTTATTACTTCTTCAACAGCCATTAAACCTCCTTAAACTCTACATCAAGTTTAGTGTAATCTACTCTTAGATATCCATCATCATCAACAAAAGAAGCATGAGGAACTTGATGAGCCATAACACCTTGATATTTTTTATCATAGCCTTTATATTTAAATGTGTAAATATTAGTTCCAGCTGGAGATTTACCAACTAAATTAATATCATCTTTTAATCTTATATCAGATTGCATTGCAGTGAATGCTCCTGCAACTTGACCAAAGGTACTTGGACCAGCTACTGGTGTTCCAACTGATCCTGATCTTTCTTCTCCGTAACTTCTTATAGGAGCACCTGATAAAGCTCCAACCATTTGTTTAATTTGTCCAGCACCATATTCTCTTTCTTCTATAAAGTCACGATATCCTTCTGCAAGTCCAGCTTGTTCTATACCACGAGCTTGAGTTCCAAATCCAGAAAGTCCTGCTGAAGCTTGTCCTAAAGCACCAATTTGAGATTGAGCTGATTGTAATTGTGCTGTTCTATCTGCCATAAATCTATTTGCACCTGATTCAAAACCAGCTTGTCTTAATCTTGCTGATGTATCTCCTACTGTATCTAAATATCTTTCTCTTCCTAATACGTTTTCTATGCCTTGTCTTTCTCCACCAAAAGCTCCTGCACCAATTGCTTGTGCATTCATTGTTTTTTGAGTTTGACCATAAGCTTCTCCTAAATCAGTTAAAGCTCCTGAAATAACTTGATCTTGATATGGATTAGCATAAGTTGCAGCAGTATTAGCATCATAAGTTTGAGCACCTATTGCAGCAAGTTGTCCTGATTGAGGTAAAATTTGATTTTTATAAATATCTGCTGCTTGTGTTTCCATAGGATCAAGTCCAGCTATACGTTGACCAGTGTAACCCACATAAGGTTTATTAAATTGATTTTCAGCTTCTCTTAAAGTTCGTTCTTGAATTTCTTTAAAGTATTCAGGAATATCATAGCTAGTCGATGACTGCGATGGTGCTTGTACTACAGTTGTTTTTGGTTTGAAAATACTACCCATTGACTATATAAGTTCCTCCGATAACTTTAAATCCTAATTTAATAAAAGCCTTGTCTTTTCTTTCAACGTCTTTACCTTGAAAGATTTCGCATATCGCAGTCACTTTATTAGCTAATGCGTATTCTTTGAAAACTATCATTATAGAACGAAATATCCTAAAATTTCTATGTTTAGGATTAACATGTAACCATAAAGTTCTCATGAACTTTTTGTCACTATACCATGTTTCATCAACTGTTGCAGCTAATGTTCCTATAATAATATTTTCATATTCTACTACTATAACAAAACTATTCTTAATGTAAAATACTATATTATCTAAAGCTTTAGTATTATTAGTATTTCCAAAGTTAAACGGAGCTTCTGAAAGCCACGTTTTAAGTAATTCTCTTATACGAACAGCATCAGATATTTTAGCTGGTCTTATAGTATATTTATCTTTTTCCATCTTGTTTTATATTTACTCTCAAAGTACCAAATCTCCAATTATCTCCGATATCATTGTTTTGTATTTTAATATTAGATTGTCTACCACGAATACGTGTATTAACGAACCTAGTTGTGTTGTTTACTGTCAAAGTTTCTCCAACAGTTGCTGAATCATTAGGATAATCCTTAACATTTAAAGTAATAATAGTATTTCCAGTTTGATCTTGAAAATCTGGTATAACTTTATTAATAAAACTAAATGTTTCACCATCAGCAATATCTCCATCACCTGATTGAATAAAAGCTGGTAAAGCAGCACCATCAGCATTCACTCCTGATTCTTGAGCATATATAATACTTCTTCCTTGAGTTAATCCATTAATTGTTGAAATAGTAGTTAAGTTAGAAGTAGATAAATACTCTGTAGCTAAAGGATTTAATTCAACTCCATTATCTTGATAAGTACTTCTATCCATAGTTCCAAAATACCAAGAGTTTTCTAGATAATTATAAATTACATAACGATTACATTGATCAGAGGAACTAGAACAATAGTACCATATTACTTCAGAGAAGTTAGAATTTTGTGCAGCATAAACTTGAGCATATTGAACTTTATTAATATCATCAAATACATGATTTAATATAGGACAAGGTATTTCTTGAACTGATCCTGCATATCTAAAAAATTGTCCATCTGACATCCAGTAAGCTACATCATCAATTACCATTGCAGAGTTAAGACCTACAGCTCCACAGTCATTACCTAATTGTCTAAATCCAAATATAAAAGGAGGACCAATAAAAGACATTGATTGCATTGTAGTATCTGTCCATACTAATATAGTTCCTTTAGCCGGTTTTGCACAACGTATTTCACTACCACCAGCAATTCTTTGTGATCCTGCAGAGTTAGTTACATTAGGTGTCCATTGATTATAATCTTCTTGATCAGACCACCTAATAAACATTTTATCTTGAGTTGCAGTATTTGCAATAGCAGTTTCTGTTCCCATACAAACAACGTGTCTAGTTTCTGTAGATACTAAAGATAATGTAGAAGTAGTAGGAGCATTAGCAATAACTGTAGCTCTATTATCAGTCATTCCTGCAGAAGTATCCCATTCAAAAGTTCCACCATCTTTTTGAGTTATAATTAAATCTTCTCCCCAATTATTAATAGACCATAACCTTGCATCAAGAGTAATTTGTGAACTTGTTCTAGGAGTATTCCAAGTACCTGCATTCCAAGCACCAGCTCCCCAACCAAAACCAAAAGTTTGTACACTTGGACCAATATTTAATTGATAAGTAACAGTACAATTTGCAGTAGGACCAGTATTTGCATTTGCTGTTGCACTACTTTGAATAGTGTAAGCATCAACATTTGCTATACTTAAAATTTCATATTCAGCATCTAAAGTTGCTGCAGGAATTCCGGCAACAGCAGTACTTACACTACTTAGTGTGACAAAGTCACCTTGTTTAGCCCCATGAGCTGTATCTGTGATAGTTACAATAGCACTGCTTGTACTAGTGCTAATAGCATTAACAAGAGCTTCTGTTGATCTTATAGGAGTAATATCTTGACTTGTTCCTGAAGCATAAGCATAAACTTTTCTATCTGTTCCAAGAGCTTCGTAACGTGCACCATCTAAACCAAACCATTGTTCTAAAGCTCTTCCAACTCCTACATAATAAGCTGTACTAAATTTAGTCCAACCTCCTATTTTTTGTGGAAGTCCTTTACGAAATCTTATTTTATCACCATCTACCCATCTACCTTCTGCTCCAGTAGGAGTATTTTCAGTGTCTAATCCAGGTTGAAAATTTAATTGAGTTAATGGCATAATTATTTATTATATACATAATACAACAAAATATAAATAAATTAAAGTTTATTACTTTTTAAAAATAGGTGGTATTCCTAATAAAGGTCTGCCATCAAACTTATTTTTTTCTGCAAAAGGACCATTTACATGGTTATAATGAAGAAATACTTGACCGCAAATGTTACCTTCAAAAGGTTCTCTCCAATGCTCTAATTCACATCCACTATATACTAGCATATCTCCAACTTCAAGCAGGACTTTTGTGCCTGCTGGAGCGTTAGGTTTATGTATATTTTTGTATTCATCTATAACATTATCAGCACCTGTACCGTCTATAAATATAGGCCAAGGATCTCCACCTAAATTAATAGTAGTAGATATCTCACAACTTGGTCTGTCTTTATGTCTTTTCAATTCATCTCCGTTCTTATATATTCTAGCATATGAATAAGTAGGAATTAAATTTAACCCTGTTTCTTGTTGCATTACTGGTAATACTTTAACAAGTAATGTTTCCATTACAGGATCAGCATAATGAGAATAAGTATTAGGTATTTGTGGATCGGTCCACGTACCTAACATACCTGTATCATACGTAATATTATTGTCATACATCCATTTAACTGCATCTCGTTTAAGTAGAAAATAATTAAATATAAAATTAGCAAGTTCATAACTAACAGCACCTTTAATTATTTGATATTTATTGAACATCGGTGTGCCTATATTGTTTTTTTTCTTTTATTAATAAATCTACAGTATCATTTGGTAATACTTTAATATTAAATTTTATCATACCTAAATCTAATCCTGCTATAAATCTTCTCATGCCTATACATATTTTATACATATTATTTTCTTCTATACATAAAATAGGATTAATTATTCCTTTTTCTTTTATATCATTTTTTAATTTTCTATATCCATCATTATTTTTTTGAGCTTCTTTACCTTTTTCACTATTTAAAGACTTGTTGCAATCTCTAAACATCATTTTATCTTTATGAATTAACATCAAAATCCTTGTTGTATAAAATTAAAACTTACTGATATTCTTAAATCATTTGATTGATTAGGTTCAACACTATGCCATAACCAAGCAGGAAACATTATAATACGTCCTGGAAGAGGATCAATGTTTGCGTCCCTCCACAAATGTTTAGGGGGCTGACCTTCTTTTCTTATAGGCATTATTATTTGTGCTCCTGGTCTTGGGTCATATATTTTAAGTCTTCCTGCTTGTGGATTAGATTTAATATAATACACACCTGAAAATAATGAATTAGGGTGTATATGTGTTTGGTTCATTCCATCTTTAGGATTTATGTTAGCCCACATATTACCAAGGACAGGTTCTCTATCTAACCATTCTTCTTTAAACATATCTTTACACATAATTATTAATTCGTTGACTAAAAGTTGATACTCTGGCTTTGATGCCATGTTAGTCGTAGAATGCCACCCTTTGTAATTTGTTTTTTTTACCCCTTGATCTTGATTAGACCAATTAATAATATTTTGTGCTAGTCTATCATTATCTAATTTTATGTCTTTACCAAAAACACTAGTAGGAAAAAATTCTTCTCTAATCATCTAAATGGTTTACCTCCAAACCAAACAACAAGAGATTGTCTCATACCTCTAGTTACTGGATTAACTCTGTGATTTAAAAATGATGCAAAACAAATTGCATGACCTTGTTTAAGTTCTGCAAATTTACCAGGTGCCATAAGTTCAAGGTCTCCACCTTCAAACTCTGATGGATCGTTTAATAACAATGTCATTGATATTTTTCGCACTGGTGGTTCGTGAGCCATGTTTACATCACAATCCATATGCCAATCATAGAACCCTCCTTCAGGATACTCTGTAAATTGTGCTTGTTCTGTAATTTGTATGTCACCAAAACCAAAATGATTTTCATTTGCTTTTTGTATAAAGGTATTTAAATCTTGATACATATGCCCCATTTCTTTAAATGGAATCCAACTAATTGTAGTCACTCTTTTCTTTGTATCTGTTCCACCCTCTGGTTTACCAACACCTACTTGTGCAACTTGTGGTTTTTGTGCTCTACCTGATGCAATAATTTGTTTGCACTGATCTGGTGTAAATAAAGGTGTAGTCGTTTGTATTATCCAACTTTTCCATTTAGGCTCTGTTATTATTTTATTTTCGTACATTCTCTACCACCTTTTCATACATTGTTTTTAAAAATTCTGGTTTTTTTACAGGATGATTTTCCCAACAAAACACATTTAAGTATTGAAAAAATTTAGTTTCTTCTCCATTTTCTCCCACATAACATAATGTAGATTTATATTTATCTTTAAAATATTCATGTCTATGTGCACCGCTTCTAATATGTATACCATCAGTATCTAAAACAATTGGACACAATAATCCATTTGTATCAAAGTCAGGGTTTATTTTTTGTACGAAATTATCTACTGTTGAAAAATGAGTTTTCATATCTTTAAATTTTACTTCTTTTAATTTGTCTTTAAATATTTGATAATGTGGTTCTAACATTAACTTACCCCTCTATTTTTAATTGGGTCATACTGCACATCCATATTTGCAGCAAGAGTTCGTCTATATCCCGGTCCATTAAAAGGATATACGCAGTGTCTCATATCATATGGAAATATATAAAAATCTCGTTCTGTAATATCTGGTTGATAATCTACATTTGCAAAATGTCCATTAGTTGAACCTAATATTTGTAATTTACCATTCTGTGGTGCATCGGCTGCAGAATATTCTACTCCATAAGATTGTGGTAATTTTAAAATCATTACACTTGATAAACCTGTAAACAAACTTCCTTGATGCACATGCACTGGATTATATTCATGTTCAAACATTTGATTAACCCAAATAGAATTAAAATGCATATTGTATTCTCTTACTTTATTCCATTCTAAATAATGACGAAACTTTTGTTCAAACCACATTAATACATTATCAGGTAAATGATTATGTTTAGTCATCTTAGAACTATCTTCACCATTGTAAAATAAACTATGTTCTTTTTCTATTTTACCAACTAATTGTTTATTAGCAGGTTTTAATTCAGGATATTTTGTTTCGTAAATATGATTGATTATATTATATACATCTAAAGGTACTTGATATTTTAATACCGATTGACCTAAAAATACAAAATTAAAATCTGATGTGTCCATATTTTTCTCTTATTCTTCCTGGAATCTTTTCAATGTAAGGGTTATATACTTTTTTAACAGTTTCATTAAATAGTTTATGCATATTACTACCTACAATTTTATCATCATAAGTTAAACCATTAACTTTTACATCACTTATATTTTTAAAGTTGTGGTTAAAATAAGGCTCATCTATAAATTGATATATTTTTTTAAACTCTTGTTCAGGATTATTAACTATATCATCGTACTTTACATAGTGACACATATCTTTATAATTATATGAATTTTTTATAGCTTCTAAATTTTTTGCAATAGCACCGTCTTTATTCATAATCATTGTTAATTTTTCTTCATCATTTTTACAATTATACCTATTAGGAAATGCATCAGGGTTTTTTGTATACCATTGCATATAACTAGCTAGTACATCCATTAAATCTCTAAGTAATACTATACATTTAAAAGGTCGTTTAAAATGTTTTTTAATTAATTCAAAATTACCAATTGTCATTACAGGTCCACGGTCAATAATTATGCGTTGTGGCCAATCTTTATAATAAGTATCATACACGACATCTAATACATTATCTAAAGACTTGTGGTCTGGATAGTTTTGAAATACATCAGTTTTTTTAAGTAGAAATAAATCTTTTATTATCTCTAATGTAATAGAGTTAGGAGTAGCTGCTATTTCTGGATTTTGATTCATAATACTTGCAAATAAAGTATTACCTGATCTAGGTTGTGCAACTAAAAAGAAAAGTTTTTTATTTGTCTTTGGCCCCAAGGTCATTGGTCAATTGTTCTTTCTTATTATAAATCATTTCTCCTGATTTTTTAACTCTTTCAATTGTTTGTAATTGTCCTAATACATTAAATACTTCTGGTTGTGATGAACCTGATGTTAATGTTTCTGCTTTATTTTTCATTATTAAATGATATGAATCTAATTGATGACTATTAACATCTTTATCATCAAATGAACCATCATTAAATTCTTTTTTAAGAACTGACCATAGTTTAATTTCTCTCATTCTATCTCTAGCAACTAATTGCATATTAGCAACAGAATAAGTTTTTTCATCTATATCAATTTGAAGTAGTTCTCTTTTTAAAGGATCTTCTTCAGTTTTTAATTTTTCTTGTAATCTTTTTAATTTAACTTCATTACGTCTTGCATCAAATGATAAAGACATTAAATTTTCTAAAAATACATTTTGTTCTCTAACGCATTGCCAATACTTTGAAGCTTTAGTTGGGTATTTAGCGTCTTGTAAAACAGACATTCTCATTTCTGTTTCTGTTCTAAAAACTTGTTTCTTAGTCCAAGTATCTCTAAGTTCATTTGTTAATTCTTTAAATTCTTTTACTTCATTAGGATCAAGTAAATTATTTAAACTAGGAGCTTCTTTTTCTATTAAAGCATGTATATTTCTTTTTTCTATTGTCATTAAATTCCTTTCACTGAATAGATTTAATATAACTATTTAAAGTTACCTGTAAACATTAACTTACAGATACAGTTTTAACAATGGTTGTAGGTCCGTTATATTCTTCTGTTAATAACATTCTTGGTGCTCCTGGTCCGGAGTGATGAACTATTGCGGTAGCATTATTTGAAACGGTTGCTCCTCTTGCAGTACCAGCTCTACCTGTTGCTAAAGTTGCTGCAGAAACTGTCCAATTAGTTCCATCATAAGTTAATGTTGATGTATATGCTCCGGGGTTTCCGGCAGTTATAAGTCCTGAA
>Ga0209634_1002975_pt1 | contig 11654 bp, 7 predicted proteins | sample LinPmetageLP40_FD_184043 | JGI IMG/M metagenome (GOLD analysis project Ga0209634, IMG submission 184043) | Marine viral communities from the Pacific Ocean - LP-40 (SPAdes) (version 2) | ecosystem: Environmental > Aquatic > Marine > Oceanic | place: Pacific Ocean | collected 2010-08-26 | reverse complement strand
ATCACTACTTACATTACTGGCACTCATTATATGTACTTGCAGTGGTCCAAGATTGATGTTGGGCAGCCAGATTTTAGAGAAGCAAACCGTCTCTTTTTCATATTCTGGGCCGCATGTGTGGCAGACACACGGTGTTATGGTATGTCCTATCTCAAGAACAGACGTTCAGGCTTTTCGTTCATGGCATCAGGTGAATGCGTTAATATGGCGACCATATCAACCGACGCACGTTTTGGGATTTTGTCCAAATCTGGCGCCGATGCTAAGAAGATGTTCACTGATAAGGTCGTACCAATATCCGTTAATTATCCCTTCTTTTTCAAACCGATCCAGGACGGTATGGACCGCCCAAAGACCGAGCTTGCCTACAGAGTCCCAGCCAGCAAGTTTACCAGAAGAAGTATTACCTCGACCGACAAAGCCGAGGATCTCGCCGGGCTCGACACGACCATCGACTGGAAGAACACCGGTGATAATGCCTACGATGGGGAGAAACTCAAACTCCTCGTCCACGATGAGAGTGGGAAATGGGAACGCCCCAACAACATCCTCAACAACTGGCGTGTTACGAAAACCACCCTTAGATTAGGATCAAGAATTATAGGTAAGTGTATGATGGGATCAACATCAAACGCTTTAGATAAAGGAGGTAGAAATTTTAAGAAATTATACGATGACTCAAATGTTAACAAAAGAAACGCAAATGGACAAACACGTTCAGGACTCTATTCTTTGTTCATTCCTATGGAGTGGAATTACGAGGGATACATTGATGCTTATGGCTACCCTGTATTCGACACCCCACAAGAAAAAGTGTTTGGACCTCATGGAACGCCAATCAAACTTGGAGTTGTCGAATATTGGGACAATGAGGTAGAAGGTCTTAAGGATGATCAAGATGGCTTAAACGAATTTTACAGACAGTTTCCACGTACTACTAAACATGCTTTCAGAGATGAATCAAAACAATCTTTATTTAATTTAACAAAAATATACCAACAAATAGACTACAATGAAGAAGCGTCTTCCGCTTCAGTTGTAACTCAAGGAAACTTTCAATGGGAAAATGGTATACAAGATACAAGAGTGGTTTTTTTACCTAATAAAAATGGAAGATTTTTTATAACATGGGTACCACCAGTAAATTTACAAAACAGACTTATCACTAAAAATGGTTTTAAATATCCAGGCAATGAGCACATGGGCGCTTTTGGCTGTGATAGTTATGATATATCAGGAACAGTAGATGGAAGAGGTTCTAATGGATCTTTACATGGCTTGACTAAGTTTAGCATGGAAGACGCTCCTGCTGATCATTTTTTTTTAGAATACATAGCTAGGCCATCAACTGCAGAAATATTTTTTGAAGATGTATTAATGGCTTGTATTTTTTATGGTATGCCAATACTAGCAGAGAACAACAAACCTAGATTATTGTATTACTTTAGGAGAAGAGGTTATAGAGGGTTTAGCATGAATAGACCAGATAAGGTTTATGCTAAATTATCAGTAACAGAAAGAGAGATAGGTGGAATACCTAATTCTAGTCAAGACATAATACAAGCTCACGCTGCAGCTATAGAAACATACATAGAAAATGCTGTAGGATTTGATGGAGAGAATTACGGAGATGTATATTTTCAAAGAACATTAGAAGATTGGGCTCAGTTTGATATAAACAATAGAACTAAGTTTGATGCTTCTATTAGTTCAGGACTTGCTATAATGGCTTGTAACAAAAATAGATACGCTCCAGTTAGCAAAACAATAAGAAAAACTTTTGACCTTGGAATTAAAAAGTATGACAACAAGGGTACATTATCAAAAATAATTAAGTAAATGAGAATAAATACAAATCCAAATAGTTCTTTTCCTAGCCAAGTTGTTAGCGATGAAGTAAAAAATTCATGGGAATATGGAGAGCAAATAGCACAAGCTATAGAGGGTGAATGGTGGAGACAAGGCGGTAATGGAACTAGGTTTGCTACATCATACAATAGATTTCACTCATTAAGATTATACGCTCGTGGTGAACAACCAGTACAAAAATATAAAGACGAACTTTCTATTAATGGAGACATGTCTTATCTTAATTTAGATTGGAAACCTGTACCAGTACTTTCAAAATTTGTAGATATTGTTGTAAACGGAATGTCTAATAAGATGTTTGAAATTAAAGCAAACGCTCAAGATCCAGTTTCGTTAAAGAAAAGAACTGATTACGCTACAGCTATATATGAAGATATGTTAGCTAAACCCTATTTAGAAGAATTAAAAACAAAATTAGGCCTGGATTTATACCAAAGTCCTAACCCTGCAGGCTTACCTGCAAATGAAGAAGAACTTGATATGCATATGCAGCTTAGTTATAAGCATGCTGTAGAAATAGCTGAAGAAGAGGTTATAGATAATATATTAGCTAAAAACAAATTTGATAATACTAGAAAAAGATTTAATTACGATTTAGTTACTCTAGGTATGGGTGCTGTAAAAACTAATTGGAACAAAGCAAACGGTATAACAATTGATTATGTTGATCCTGCTAGGTTAATATTTTCGTACACTGAAGATCCAAACTTTGAGGATATTTATTATGTTGGCGAAATAAAGTCACTAACTATAGCGGAAATAGCTAAAGAATTTCCTCATTTAACAGAAAAAGATTTAGAAAAAATATCAAAGCAAGTAGGAAGTAGAGATACAACTTATGGATGGCAAACTTATGACCCTAACACAATACAGGTTATGTATTTTGAGTACAAAACCTACAACAGCCAAGTATTTAAAATAAAAGAAACAGCTACTGGACTAGAAAAATCATTAGTAAAAGATGATACGTTTAACCCTCCTGAAAATGATAGTTTTCAAAAAGTATCAAGAACAATAGAGGTTTTATATAAAGGAGCCAAGGTTATAGGTAATAATGAATTACTACAATGGCAACTTGCTGAAAACATGACAAGACCTTTTGCTGATACTACTAAAGTGGAAATGAGTTATGCTATTGTAGCGCCAAGAATGTACCAAGGTAAAATTGAATCTATCGTAAGTAAAACAACTGGTTTTGCTGATATGATTCAATTAACACATTTAAAGCTACAGCAAGTTATGTCTAGAATAGTACCAGATGGTGTATTTTTAGATATGGATGGTTTAGCTGAAGTTGATTTAGGTAACGGTACAAATTATAATCCAGCAGAAGCGCTTAACATGTACTTTCAAACTGGTTCTATTGTTGGTAGATCATTAACACAAGAAGGTTCTCTTAATCAAGGTAAAGTACCTATTCAAGAGTTAACATCTTCTAGTGGTCAAGGTAAAATACAAAGTTTAATACAAACTTATCAATATTATTTGCAAATGATAAGAGATGTAACAGGACTTAATGAAGCTAGAGACGGTAGTGACCAAGATAAAAATGCGCTAGTTGGATTACAGAAAATGGCCGCTAACGCGTCTAATACTGCAACAAGACATATATTACAGTCTAGTATGTGGTTAACGCTTAGAACGTGTGAGAACATATCTCTTAAAGTAGCTGATTCATTAAATTATCCTTTAACATTAAATTCACTTAAAAGTTCTATATCAACTTACAATGTTGGTACACTTCAAGAGATTCAAAATTTGAATATACATGATTTTGGTATATACTTAGAACTTGAACCTGAAGATGAAGAGAAAGCGCAATTAGAGCAAAACATTCAAATGGCTTTACAGCAAGGTGGTATTGATTTAGAAGATGCTATAGATATACGTCAAATAAAAAATTTAAAACTTGCTAATAACGTTTTAAAGCAAAGACGTAGAAAAAAACTAGCTCAAGAACAAAAAAATCAACAAGCTAACATACAAGCTCAAGCAGATGCTCAAGCTAGTTCAGCTGAAAAAGTTGCAATGTCTGAAGTACAAAAGCAAGAGGCTATATCTGGCTCTAAAGTTCAGTACGAGCAAGCTGTTAATCAGTTTGAAATACAGAGAATGCAGATAGCTTCTCAGTTAAAGCAGCAAGAAATGGAATTTCAACATCAGTTTGACATGCAATTAAAAGGCATAGAAGTTGAAGCAATGAAAACTAAAGAATCTTCAATTGAAGATCGTAAAGACAAACGTAGTAAAATGGAAGCTACACAACAAAGTGAGTTAATAAGTCAAAGACAAAATGATTTATTACCTAAAAACTTTGAAGATCAAAACACGTCGGCAGTAATGCCACAAGTATAAATTTTATTAATTATTTAATTATATTATATTATGTCAGAAGAAACAAAAACAAATGAACCTGTTAAACAGGAAGGAGACTTTAAAATAAAGTCTAAACCTAAGGTTAAAAAATTTAACGACAAAAAAGATGAACCAATAAAAGTTGATCTTACTAAAGATGTTAACGTAAAAATTGAAGAACCTATAAAGGTTGATTTAACTAAAAAACCAGAACAAGATGCCATTCAAGTCGGAGAAACAAAGAAGGTGGATGTGGGCGAACAAGCCGGAGATGGCGAGATCGTGGACATTGGAGGAGACAAACCAGTTGAAGAGCCCAACCCGGTTATTGAAGAAATTCAAGAGGTGGGAGAAAAACCACTACCAAAACTAGAAATAAAAGAACCAGTTGTTGAACAAGCTAATATTGATTTACCTGAAAACGTAGAAAAATTAGTTCAGTTTATGAGAGAAACTGGTGGTACTATAGATGATTATACTAGACTTAACGCTGACTATACAAACGTTGACGAAGATACTTTATTAAAAGAGTACTATAAAAATACCAAACCTCATTTAACGTCAGAAGATCTTACATTTGTAATGGAAGAAAACTTCTCATTTGACGAGGATATGGACGAGGAGCGAGATATCCGCAAAAAGAAACTCGCAAAAAAAGAAGAGGTTGCAAAAGCCAAAAGCTATTTAGATGGTTTGAAAGATAAATACTACCAGGAAATCAAGTTGAGACCTGGCGTTACTCAAGACCAACAAAAAGCAGTTGAATTTTTCAACCGATACAACAAAGACAAAGAAGTAGCCGCACAACAACACGAAAGGTTTATTGACGACACTAAAAGTTTATTCTCTGATGATTTCAAAGGTTTTGATTTCGAAGTTGGAGAAAAAAAATTTAGATACGGAGTCAAAGATCCAAATGCTATTGCTGAAAACCAATCAAACATTAACACCTTCGTCGAGAAGTTCTTAGACACTGAAGGTAATGTTAAAGATACAAAAGGTTATCATAAGGCTATGTACGCTGCTCAAAATGTAGACAGTATTGTAAAACACTTTTATGAACAAGGTAAAACTGATGGGATTAAAAACGTTATGCAAAGCTCTAAAAACCCAACGCTAGACGCTCCGCGTCAAGTAGCAGGTGAAGGAGTTTCGATAGGTGGTTTTAAAGTGCGAGCTATAAACGGAGTGGATTCGTCTAAGTTAAAAATAAAAACAAACAAATTTAACAATTAAAAACTAAAAAAAAATGGGTGTATTAAGTCCTCAATTTGGAAGCTTAGTACCATCATCAAGTACACAAACTCTAGTAAGCAATTACTTGAATTTTAACAATGGTGGTGGGAATGACTTCGCACAACAATATCTACCAGAAATATATGAAGCAGAGGTAGAGCGTTATGGAAACAGAACGTTAGCTGGCTTTTTAAGAATGGTTGGCGCTGAAATGCCAATGTCTTCTGATCAAGTAGTTTGGTCTGAACAAAATAGATTACACATATCTTACGATAACGTAGCATGTGGAATAGGTGGTGCTAACAACACTTTAACTATTCCAATTGGAGCGGGAGTTGTAAATACAATTTTTCCTAATATGACTGTAGTTATAATGGATCCAGCTAACCCTGCGTTCACTGTAAAAGCAATAGTTACTGCTTCTGGCGCAATTGCTGCTCCAGCTACTGGTGTTGTAACTGTAGTACCTTATACAAGAGCTGCTGTAAATGCTGGCGCTGGTGCTTTAGCAGGTTTGAAAGTATTTGTATATGGTTCTGAATTTGCAAAAGGTTCTACATTAGGAACTCTTTCTGGTCAATCTATTCAACCAGTTCTAACAACATTTAGTAACAAACCAATCATAATCAGAGACAGATACGCTGTTGCGGGATCTGATACTGCTCAAATCGGTTGGGTTGAAGTTGCTGGTGAAGATGGAACTTCTGGGTACTTATGGTATCTAAAAGCTGAAGGTGAAACTAGAATGAGATTTGAAGATTACTTAGAGATGGCAATGATTGAAGGTGAGTTAGCTTCGGCTGCACAAGCTACAGCAATTATAGCTGCTGCTCCTTCTTTTGCTGGATTACCAGCTGCGGGTATTGCAGGATCTATAGGTACTGAAGGTTTATTCTCTGCTATTAATAATGGTGGTAATGTACTTTCTGGTTATGCTGGATCTTTACAGGATTTTGATTCTGTATTAGAAAATTTAGATTCTCAAGGAGCTATTGAAGAAAACATGCTTTTCTTAGATAGAAAAACTGAGTTACTATTTGATAACATGTTAGCACAACAAAACTCTTATGGAGCTGGAGGTACATCTTACGGTGTATTTGAAAACTCTGAAGATATGGCGTTGAATTTAGGTTTCTCTGGATTTAGAAGAGGTTCTTATGATTTCTACAAGACTTCATGGAAATACTTAAATGATGCTTCTACAAGAGGTGGTTCTTCAAATTTTGTTAACGGTGACAATATTGATGGTGTTTTAGTTCCTGCTGGAACTTCTACAGTATACGATCAGTTACTTGGAACAAACATCAGGAGACCTTTCTTACATGTAAGATATAGAGCTTCTCAAGCAGATGACAGAAGAATGAAATCATGGCTAACAGGTTCTGTTGGTGGTGCTAGTACTTCTACTTTAGATGCAATGGAAGTTAACTTCTTATCTGAAAGATGTCTATGTGTTCAAGCTAGAAATAATTTCGTATTATTTACAGCTTAATATTAATGTAATGCTTACCCTCGTTGTATTAACGGGGGTAACTATTACTTTTATAAACTATTTAATTATATTATATTATGTCAAAAACAAAAACAAAAGAGACTCAAGTAGAAAATACTTGGGAAGTAAAAGATAGAACTTATTTCTTAACTGGAGATAGAGAACCTTTAACATTTACATTAAAATCAAGACATACGGAAAAATATCCGTTGCTATATTTTGATCCAAAAACTAACGAGCAGAGAGCATTAAGATATGCTACTAACCAAAGTTCTCCATTTGTAGACGAACAAAAAGGAGAGGTTACGTTAAAACACATAATGTTTAAAGACGGAACTTTAATTGTTCCAAAGCAAAATCAAGCTTTACAAAAATTATTATCATTGTATCACCCAGATTTAAATGGAAGATACGCAGAATTACAACCACAATTAGTAGCTCAAGATGATTTAATAGATTTAGAATTAGAGATATTAGCTTTAAATGCTGCGAAAAATATGGACGTAGAACAAGGAGAAGCTATAATGAGAGTGGAAGTTGGAAGTTCAGTTAATGATCTTTCTTCTAAAGAATTAAAAAGAGATTTGATGATGTTTGCCAAAAGAAATCCAAAACTATTTATTGCGTTAGCTAAAGATGAAAACGTAATGCTAAGAAACTTTGGTATTAGAGCAACAGAACAAGGTATTTTAGAATTATCTGGTGATCAAAGAAACTTCTTATTTGGTTCTAACAAGCGTAAGCTTATGACAATACCATTTGATGAAAATCCATACTCAGCATTAGCTGCTTGGTTTAAAACAGATGAAGGAGTTGAAGTTTACAAAACAATAGAGAAAAAACTCTACTAAACATGTAATACTAATATAGGGCTCGTTCACTCGGGCCCAATATTATAATAAAAATACACAAATGGCAATAAACGTAGACACTGTATACAAAACAGTCTTATTAATCTTGAATCAACAACAAAGAGGATATATGACGCCTGATGAATTCAACAGAGTTGGAACTCAAGTGCAGTTGAACATATTTGAAAAATATGCTGATGATTTAAACCAACAGTATCGCATGCCACAAAATGATACTGAATACGCTAATCGCGTTAAAAATATTGAAGATAATTTACAATTCTTCCAAAGAACAGGCGCCACAGCAGGTACAAACCCTTTTACATTAGTACCTACAGATGTATATAGACTAGGTACTGTAATGTACCAAGGTATAGAGCTAACTCAATATGCTCAAAGAAATGAATTAATGCAAATTCTAAAATCTCCTCTAACACAACCAACAGTTGCTTTCCCCGTTTATCTATACGAGAACAATCAATTATTTGTTTATCCCACAAGTATAATAACACCAGGTAATGTTACTTTTTCATACTTAAAAACACCTGCAGATATAAAATGGACTTATAGTGTTGGTAGTTTTGGTCAATTTCAATATGATGAAAATGGAGCAGGTGCTCAAGGTTTTGAGTTAAGTGTTACAGAACAAACAAATGTTATAACAAGAGTATTAGCTTACGCTGGTGTTATAATAAATGATCCTACTATAATACAAGTAGCATCACAACAGATACAAGCAGAAGAACAAAACTCTAAAATGTAAAAAATGGCAAGACCTGACGGAGGATTAATCCAAGAAACAAACTTACAATATTACGCGGGCGCGCAGATTATATATACTCCAGTTGCAACAGCTATATATACATTTACTTTTAATACTAATTTAGTTTTAGGTAGCGCTACAAGTTGGAATCCAGCTGACCCAGACTATACATTAAATAATTTTCTTATATATACTAGTGTAAATGGTATTGTGTGGACACCTTTCGTAACTTCATTTGTTTTAACAAACAACGTTATAACTTTTGGTACGCTAGCTGCTCCGGCTCAACAACCAATAGGTACTTATATAAAAGTTCAATTAAAAGCTGATGCCGTAGCAAATAACTATGGTGGCTATGAATACACAAAACTAAACGATGTTATAAATAATTTTATGGTGGCTTACGTTGGCCAAGATAAATTAATACCTAACGTAAGAAGAAGTGATGTAATATTTCATGCTAAGCGTGGTTTACAAGAATTTAGCTTTGACACTTTAAAAAGTATTAAGTCACAAGAATTATCAGTGCCACCAAGCTTATCAGTAACTATTCCTCAAGATTACGTAAATTATGTTAAAATATCTTGGGTTGATGGAGCCGGTGTCAAGCACACTATATATCCTACACAGTTAACTAGTAGTCCTTCTAATGCTCCAATACAAGATTCTCTTGGTAATATAATACAAGATAACTTTAGCGAAAATATTGATGGTACATCATTAATTAACGAAAGATGGGAGTCAAATAATCCAAACAATATAACAGGTCTAGGACTTTTTAATTCTTCTGGGCCAGAAGCTTTTATGTATGACTGGTGGGGTGAATCAGCTTGGGGGTTTAGCGGTTACCCAGGCCAAAGATACGGAGGTGATCCAGTTAATATGCAAAACAATGGATGGTTTAATATAGATTACGCTAGAGGTATGTTTAATTTTTCTAGCGATTTAACTGGAAAATTAATAATATTAGAATATATATCAGATGGTCTAGCTTATGATTTAGATACTAAAGTACCTAAAATGGCAGAAGACGCAATGTATGCGCATTTAAATCACGCTATATTATCTACAAGAGCAAATACACAAGAGTACATAGTACAACGATACAAACAAGAAAGATACGCTAAACTTAGAAATGCTAAAATAAGACTATCTAATATTAAGCTAGATGAGATAGTTCAAGTAATGAGAGGTAAATCTAAATGGATTAAACACTAATACATGGCAGAAATAAAAAATACCTTCTTAAAAGGTAAAATGAACCAAGATCTTGACTCTCGATTATTGCCTAACGGTGAATATCGAGAAGCTATAAACTTAATGATTAGTAGATCAGAAGGATCAACTGTTGGTGAGTTTGAAAATGTATTAGGTAATACTGTTATAAGAGAAATTGATGGTAATACGTCTGTTGTTATAGGTCACTTTGTAGATGAAACAAATAATATAGTTTATTTACTTTGGACTGATTTTGATAGTCCTTCAGGAGCTAGAGCCACAAACTCTAATAATTGTGGTATAACACAAATAAGTTTAAACGCTCCGTATACACCTGTTATATTAGTAGAAGGTTTTTTCTTAAATTTTAATAAATCATTTCCAGTTACTGGTATTAATATAGTTGAAGAATTGTTATTTTGGACAGACAATAATAATCAACCTAGAAAAATAAATATACAGTTAGCGCAAAATACTGGTCATTATACTAACGAAGATCAAATATCAGTAGCTAAATACGCGCCATGCGAATCAGTTATTGTTTTAGATAGATATAACGCAAGAATAACAAATACAGTTAGCAATAGCGCGGTTATAAATATTGACATAAACACGAGTAATGTAAAAATTGGAGATATAGTAAGTCAATTTGAAACAGTTGTTGTTCCCACACAGATAGTTGAAAAAAGAGTTGTTATAGCTATAAATAGTTCTAATCAAGTTACATTAAATAAAGCTATATCAAACGCGTCTTCAGGTTTAAAAATTGTATTTGAAAGACCAACAATGACTAACAAGTCACAAGAGTTAAACTCTAATGGCGCTACAGCTTCAATTGCCTCTATAGGCGGAAGCGGGTTGGCGGCTACGTATGTTTTTTCTGCTGGATTTGATCAAGTGTTACCTGAAATTGGCATGATAGTTACAGGACCTAATTCTACAGTTGCAGACAATATAACTATAACATCTGTTGTTGCTGACGCTGGGTCCAATGCCCCAGAACCTTATCCTTTAGCTTATAATAGAATAACGTTAAAGTTTTCTAAAAATGTATCTGCTGCTCCATATTCTTGGGTAGTAGGCAATTCTATAACTATAGGTGTTAATCAATTTTTTGACGGAAATTTAATTGGAGTTATTGATGATGCTTTTTTAGAAGACAAGTTTGTAAGGTTTAGTTATAGATTTAAGTTTGAAGACAATGAATATTCTTTAATGGCTCCATTCTCTCAACCAATGTTTATACCAAAACAAGAAAGCGCTTTTGGTAAAGGTGAGAATTATATTCAAAAAGATATGGACAACGCTTATAAGTCCACTATATTAACTTGGTTTGAAAACTCCATAAACAACATATTAGTAAAAGTGCCTATGCCAGAAACTACCTCTGCTCTTATGCAGTCTAAATTATTAGTTACTGATGTTGATATTTTATATAAAGAATCAGATGCTTTGGCTGTAAAAGTTTTAGATACTGTAAAATTATCTAATTTAACTGGAACATTTGATACAATAGCTTGGTCTGATCCTGTTCATGGTGTTACTAATACTAGTTATTTAAGCTATGATTATGCCTCAAACAAACCTTATAAAACATTACCATCAAATCAAACAACTAGAGTTTACGACAAAGTTCCAATTAAGGCTTTAGCACAAGAATTAATAGGTAATAGAGTTGTGTATGGTAACTATGTTGACAAGCACACGCCTCCTTCTTCTATAGCTTATAACGCTAGTATTCAAGATAAAAAATATTATTTTCATGACACAGTACAATATCCTTACCATAATTTAAAACAAAACAGAACTTATCAAGTTGGATTTGTATTGTCTGATAGATATGGTAGACAATCAGATGTTATATTATCAT
>Ga0209634_1002974_pt1 | contig 11656 bp, 12 predicted proteins | sample LinPmetageLP40_FD_184043 | JGI IMG/M metagenome (GOLD analysis project Ga0209634, IMG submission 184043) | Marine viral communities from the Pacific Ocean - LP-40 (SPAdes) (version 2) | ecosystem: Environmental > Aquatic > Marine > Oceanic | place: Pacific Ocean | collected 2010-08-26 | reverse complement strand
CTTAGCTGTTTTATACAGTTTGGGATTGACGTTGAATACCGACTTCTTTGCAACAAAGAATTTTCCATCAGAGGGGTCAATACCAGCAAAGATTGCTGGAGCACCATCCCATTTGACTGTCATATTGATTGATGAACGAGCATTACCTGCTAACATATCTCTAAGAGAACGTAGAAAATTAATTGCAGCTCTTCCGCCATCAACTCCATAGTTTATTATTTCATCTTCTAGATGTTCTAGGTGTAAATTTTTACCACCCTTATCTTCGTTTAGTTCTGAAAAACTAATCATATTATCTCCAACTATTTATTTTACTTTGAGGTGTTACCCTATCAACTTCTATTTTAGTTGAAAACTTTGAACCAGAAGAATTTGCTATTATCATAGTTTGATATACTGGTTTAGGTATACCACCATCATCTTTAAATCCAGTACAAAGGTGTATATTTATTGTATTATATAATTTATTTTTTACCTTACTAATATCTATAACAACGACATAAAAATTATTTATAGCTTTTCCATTTTGTAATAACTCTGATGCATTTGTTTTAGTATAATCATCTCTAGTTCCTAAATTTTTATTGTATCCATCTAAACCGCCGTAGCATATTACAAGAGGTAGCGCAGTATTACCAAATTTAGCCTCACTCTCTAAAGTAGAAACAAAAGCAAAAAGTGACTCAACTAAATTATCATAATTTACAATTTGTTTTTCAATGCCTTTTAATATTTCATTAATTGCAATATTTCCAGCATTATTTGCTCCTAGAGTAACAGCAAATTTAAATTTGTCTTTATTCACTTGGCCAGTTTTTTTAAAATCATTAAGTATATTTTTTACAGCATTGGTCGCTTGTTGTTCATCATATGTTCCTGCAGTTGGATTTAAAAATAATATAGGTGGAAATCCTCTAGCTATCATCTTTGGTCTATTATTCAATTTTTGAACTAATGCAATATTATCTCTATGGTTTTTATTAATCTGTTTAGCAATAATTTCTAAAGCTTTTACTTTTGGTATTAAATTTTTATCAGCTTTTACAAATTTTTCGACTAAATTTTTATTTCCAGCTTCATTAATGAGATCATTAATAGCTTTCATATTTTTATCATTTAATCTTTTACTAATTCCTTTTTGTGCAAAATCTTTAATATCACTAACAACTTTTGTAAATAAATTTTGGGCCCAGGATGTAAATACTTTGATACCTTTTGTAGCTACATTTCTAAAATAACTTACAATATCTTTCATTCTATCTAATAAATTAATTTCTAATAATAGTAAATCATTATTTGTCCAGAAATTATTTTCATTTTTTATTTGATCTAATGGATTTGCTGGTACTTTAATTAATGTTCCAACTTTTCCAATTCTTGCTAATCCGTCACCTTTTTTTAATGAAACTTGGAAAAAAGATATTTCTTTTCCATTCTCATTTGATATAGTAACTCTGCCATTTGGTAAAGTTGTTGCTCTTGATACTTGTTCTTTTTCACTTAGTTTTGAAATTTCTGTTAGTATACTTTTTAGTTCTGCAGCTGTACCATCTACTATTAATACAATATCAGCTGTATTTTGTTTAGATTTATTTTTGTATTGAAACGATTTTGGTGATATACCATAATAACTTTTTTCTATATTGTCATGGATAAAATCTTGGAACTTACCAAGCTTTACTATAGGTGCACCTAAATTAGACCAATATTCTAACAGTAAGTTAAAATATTCTTTAGAAACTGTTTTTTCAGCCCAATTCTTTGCATAAACTGAAAATTCATCATTTTTAGAAATTTGATTATAACTAGAAGATGTAATTTTCCCTCCACTCAATGCAACTAAAACAACTGCACTTTCATAGATTGAAGTTCTTTTTCCAGAATTTTCAATACCTTGAGGAACAAACTGACTTTCGATAAATTCTGGATTTGTTTCTAGCTGTTGCTCTAACAAAGACTGAACTTTTTGTACATGGGAAACACTATGATTAGGCCGTGGCCTAACTTGTCTTAGACTTTTCGAAAGCATCAACATCTCCATTTAGATATAGTTATGTATTATTTATACTTTAAAATCTTTAATGGCTGAAAACTTATCGTACTTATTACCAAAGTCTGTTTTATCAAAAACAACTTCTTCTTGACCACTATCGACTAAATCTTCTTGTTCTTTCTGTTCACAATCATACAACCTCATTTTACTTCTGTCAATACCTAAAACAAATCTTTTGTTAATTGTTGGATCATTATATCTATTCTTCAACTGTTTCACAACTATTTGATTTAACGCTTCGAGTTCCTCATTGGAGATAATGGCGAACATAAAATCAGCCGTCGCTGGGAGCCCAAATGATTCAGATGTGTCCTCAAGGCCGAGGTCTGACGAGGTAAATCCAGTTCTTGTTGTTTGGGTTGCCGACATAATTGGAACATTACATTCAACGGCAAGCCCTCGTAGTTCTTCTGCAATAGATTTGATATAAGTGTAAGAATTAACATTAGTCGCTCCTTTTAATCTAGATGATGCACAAATATTTAGATAGTCAATAAATATCATATCTGGTTTAAAAGACTTCTTGATTGCAAGCTCTTTTATTAATCCACGAAAGTGAGCAGAGTGTGCAGTAGCAGTAGGGTATTCTTTTACAATCAGTTTACCATTAGTTTTATTTTGTAGTTTACCTATCTTGTCATCAAACATCTTCTTAGGTAAGTCATGCAAGTCTTCCATAGATACATTCATTAGGTTTGCATCTATACGTTCTGCAATACGTTCCTCTGCCATCTCCAAAGTAATGTACAATACGTTCTTACCTTGTGATAAACAAGATGCAGCCATATGACACATGAACAACGATTTACCAACACCAGTACCAGCAAGACATATATTCAAGGTCTTAGTTGGTAGTCCACCTTTAGTAATTTTATTAAAGAAATCTAAATCAAAAGGAATACGTTCCTCTACTCTATGATAGAAGTCAAATCGTTTTTCACTATCGTCAAAGTAATCGTGGCCAACTGCGTTGTCAAAACACACAGCAAGTGCATCTGTTAAAATATTTGGTATTGAGTCTGGTTTACGATTCTTATCCTTACCATCAATAATAGAAATACCCTCAACGATTGCATTATAGATAGCCTTGTCTTTACAAAACTTTTCTGTCGTATCAACTAACCATTCCATATCAACATCTGTTGAATCAAGTGTCTGTATGATTTCTACAATCTTTGTATGCTGGTCTTGTGTTAGGTCTTTTCTAGACTCAACTTCTATCTCTAGTGATATCTTTGTCGGTATACGTTTATACTTATCAACAAAGTTTGTTATCTCCTCAAAGACAACTCTTTCTTCTTTTACATCAAAATAATCTGGCTTGATAAATGGTAATACTTTTCTACAATATTCTTCATTAGTTACTAGATTGCTCAGCGTTGTTCGTTCTATTGATTGATTCACTCGTATTATCCTCTGACTGTGTTATGATGATATGATAAAGTATATCACCAATTAATTTAAAAAATTCCTCATTAAAATTTTCTTTTGGAATCCCATTATTCTCTAGTATATCATACTTAAACTTTAAATTCAAGTTATTATTTGCATCCATTTCATTTTCATTTGGTAAAGTAACTTGTCCATATTTGTAAACAACACCATGAAAATCTGTTTCAGCTGTAAGACCAATACAAGTTTGTTCTGGATAAGCATCACTTGTCAAAAAAACAAACTTCTTTGTGATTGGGTCTTGTAGAATTTGTTCTACTGTAGGAAGTTGAGATTCATCAACTTTCTTTTTTATTGGATTTCCTTCTGCGTCTAATAATGCCATTACATTGCCTTTACTGTATAATCTATTGCTATTCTTTTTTCATCACATAAAATATTTTCTGCCCTATGTGGAACTCTTGGGTCAAAAACATAAAATGAACATGGTGGTGCATAATATGTTTTACTATTCCAAGTAAAACCACCACCCCATTCTGGTTTCCAATCAGAGTTTAAAACACCAAGTACTTTTAAAACTTTCATTTCTTTTGGAACATCTTCCATATGGTCAGTATGCGTATTATCTTCTCTATGTTTGTCTTTGATTGAAGCTCCAGCCCACATAAGCTCAGGATAAACTATTCCTTGTAAACCTTTTTCATATACTTGTAAGAATAAAGACATTGCCATTCCAGCAAGTCTTTCAACTTTTGCTGGTTGTTCTGTACCATCTAGTAATGTAAGTTTAGGGTGTCTTTTACTAAAGTGTGCACCTTTTGGATATTGCCAGCTCCAGTTTTCAGACTCTTGAATTTGATATCTCATAAACTCCAAAAACATAGGAGTAGATGCATTTGAGATAATCTTAACATCATTCATTATCGGTGTGTACGATATTTCCATATTTAAATTCCTTTTCAGCACATTCGTTCAAAATTGTCATTACGTCATCTGTAAAATATTTTGTAGGGTTATTCATAATTGTTTTACCAAATTCTTTTGTACCATCTGGTAATTCAAATCTTGTGGATACCTTTTTAAACACATTATATTTTTCAGCAAGTTCTAGTAGACCATAATATTTATCTAAACCTTTTTCATAGTTCAGACGAACATCTACCATTTTATTTTCAATTGTCAATCTTGACTTATAATTTTTACAATGTATAATGTTACCAACAACTTCTGTTCCATCTTTTTCTTTTTTCTTAGATAAAAATATAATAGATGAGGCTGCATACTTTAGTCCAGAACCACCACCCATTTCTTTGGTAGAGAATAACCCCATAGATTCATAAGTATGATTAGTTACAACCATAGGAACACCAGCACGACCTAGTTTTAAAGTCAAAACTCTAAATGCAGCCTTGAGAACTTGGGCCCTTGTCATATCTCTTGTTTCTTTTCCATCAGACGTATCTTCTACTTCTTTTGTAGTTGATAACATACCAAGTGAATCAAGACACATCATCATAGGCCTACGATTTTCATCTTTCTCCATTAGCACTTTATCAAGTACTTTGATTGCTTGTGTACGAAACTCTTGTACAGTAGTGACTGGTATGATAACCATTCTTGTTGGGTCTATACCTCTATCTACAACCATTTGTTTAGTAATCGCACTCTCTGATTCAAAGTATAAACAACCAGCTTCTGGATTTGCATCAAGGAAACTTTTGACCATACCCATAACAAAGTATGTCTTTCCAGTCGCAGACTCACCAGCGATTGCAGTTATCTTGTTTGCTGGTAATCCACCATAGATAGAACCAGACAATAGTGCATTAAATATATGACTTCCAGTATCAACAAAGTTATCTACGTCTGCACCCTCTATACCATCTGATACTAAAGCTGCATATTCGTTACCAGTTGTTTTTATTATTTCTTTAAAAAAATCATTCATTATATATCTCCTACTTTTCTACTTGCAGATTTTAATGCATCGAACCCGCCTGGATATCTATCAGACAGTTTTACAATATTAATATCAAATACTTCTTCCCATGAACTATCTAATGCTATTAAAGCTTGTGACATATACCAACATATATCACCTAGTTCACTCTTGAGATGTTTCTTTGTATCGTCATCTATCTCTTTACCTTGAAAGAGTAACTTCTTGACGATATCATTAAACTCACCGACCTCACCAGACAATCCTATCGAGGCAGTCAATAGTCTTTGTGGTTCAATACCTTGTTCATCTATTATATCTAATGCATCTTTAAAGTCTATCATTTCTTTACTTGCTGGACTTGTAACTGTATCTACAAAGTTAATGTAGTCATTTAATATACTTGGTCTTTTTCTCATAATTACTCCTATTTAATAGCTAGTGCGCCGACAAATGCATGGTTTCTCCAGAATGGTTGTACATCTGAAAATCCAGCTCTAGCTAAATTGATTTCTATTTCTTCCCATGTATTTGGCTTCATCATGTGTCTAAGAGTTCTTTCTTTGTCCATGATATCTTCTGTGTCAAAAGATTTTCTTTTGTAATCGTAGTAATTAAATGTAATCATATCTTGGACTAAAGCATTCTGACATATAGTTTTTTCTGCGAAGATAAAAGCACCACCATCATTAAGGCCTTTGTAAACATTTTTCATTACATTTAATCTATCTTTTTTTGGCATAAACTGTAAAGTAAAAATAGAAGTAACTAATGAACAGTTTTCAAAATCATAGTTACGAATATCATCTAATATAAAATCTACTTGGTGTTTTTTTAGTTCATCTGCTCTATTCTCCAAATCTTTAAAGAAGCCTTCAGCAATCTCTATACCTATATATTGTCCACCAGAACAATGGTCTTTATTGTATTCAATCATAGCTTTAGTTAACTTACCAGTAGAACAACCAATATCAACAATGTTAGTATCATCTTCAACAAAGTATCTTGAAAGACTAATTACATCTTCTAGTAAGTTTGAGTATCCACGAATAGACTTTTCAATATGTTCATCAAAGCCTTCTTCTCTATGTGCAAAAGTAAAATCAGCCATTCATTATCTCCTTATATGGTTTCAATACGTTATCATAAACTGCATCTGCTACAGCTTTCATCATCAAAGGTGGCACCATACGCCCCATTCTTTCTGATCTTTGTTCCCACTTACCAGTTAACTTAAAGTCATCTGGTAAAGACATAGCTCGTTGTGATTCACATAGAGCTAGTTTCCTCATCTCACTCCAATGTATGCAGCCGCCAGAAGCCGTGATAGTTGGACTAGGTTTATGTCTAGAAATTCTTTTCATATTAAAGTGATGACCTTTAGGGTGGTAATCACAGCCAGTCAAAACTTTTTCTGGGTCAAGTGGCATCTTTGATGCTGTTTCAAAATGTGAACCTTTAGCAAACTTTTCTGTTAACATCTTGATTTCTTCTTCATCATATACTAAATCACTAAATGCATCTCCACAAGTAATAGCTTCTGAAAACTTATCTGGAAAGATACCAGCTATATTCATAAATGTAAGACCAATAGCTTCTGTTACATCTTCACGAACTGCAATAAAGATAACTCTCTTTCTTGTTTGTGGTACACCATAATGAGATGAATCTAGAACCATAGATGAAACATCATAACCAATCTTTTCAAATGTATTTGTAATCTTGTAGTAGTATTGTTTTGCTTCACCCATCATCAAACCTGCCACATTCTCAGCAACAATAACTTTAGGTCTAATTTCTTCTGCAACTCTAAGAAACTCAAAAAACAAGTCTTCAATATTTTCTACTTTCTTACCATCAGAATACTTTTTAGTTTTACCAAAACCTTTAGTATGACCACCACCTTGAACCACAGCTCCAGCCATTGAGAATGCACTGCATGGTGGTGAACCATCTAGTATATCAACTTCTCCAGCTTTAATACCAGCGGCATCAAGTAAATCTTGACCAGTAAGTTCTTTTATATCATCTGGTAAAATTGGTGTATCTGGATAGTTCTCTGCATATGTGTTACGCGCTTCCTGCACAAATTCATTGATACATAGTATCTTACCACCTGCCAAACGATAACCTGTGCTAGAACCGCCACCACCCGCGAATGTAGATATTACATTAAACTTATTTTGTGCTGATGCATCATGTACATCTTGTAAATTATATTTTTTATATTTCATTGTAAGAACTCCTCTAAAGTATTCGTATTATTTAGCAAGTTCCAATCTCTACATATATCCATAACCCTTTTTCTACCTCTAAAATTAATATCTTTATTGTTAATTAATGTTTCAAATAAGCTTATTATACCACAATCTGTTTGTAAATTCAAGTGCTTTTTTACATTTTTTATTAATTTAAATTGATGGAATGCACTTCTTACATGATGTTTTTGGTATGGTAAATTTAATTGTTCCCAATCCATATTATAAAAATAATTCTTGACATCTTCAGATAAGTATGGAGTAACAAATACTTTTTCATGTTTGTCTGCTATATTTTTATGCCACTTATAACCAGCTTGCATATCTGGTTTAAAATAATTATCTCTAAACTCATCAAACAATTCTTTTGTGTGTTTATAGTTTAATATTGCTTTTTTACTAAGACCATAATAACCATCTGCAGCCCAGCCGGATAATACATATTTTTCTCTTATCTCTGGATACACATATAAAAATGGATACACACATTCAAAGTGTGTTTTCTTTTTACAATCTAGTTTGACTAGTCTATGAAAATCTTCGACAAGATTATCTGTAGGAATTACTATCCCTACAAAATCCCATTTAAATCTTTCTGCAATCTCTTTTGCTTTTAAGAAATCATATGATACTTCTGTATCTAAATGAAAACTGTATGCTGTAATTTTCTTACCAGTATTCATGGCAGCAAATGCTACTGATATAGAATCAACACCACCGCTTAATAACACAGCTACTTCTTCACCCCAAACTGCTTTATTAACTTCTCTAGTTAGTAAATCATTTATCAATTAAAAAAATCCTCTAATGTGCCTTGTGTTCCATAACTTCTATCAACCAACCAATTGATTTTAGTTAAAATAAAGTTAAGAGGTTCTACGAAAGACTTCTCGAATTGCACATCATAGTCTACAATCTTATGAAAGTCTAACTCTTTAGGTAACTTTGTCATAAACGATATAGAACTACATTGGTATAAGTTTGGTTGTTTTAGGTTGATAAATTTAATCTTATCGCCTTCTTGTATATAAGGATATTTGTTACCTAGTTTATTCTTTCTGACTAGATGATTATATAGTATTGCACCCTTGCAGTGAATTGGTGCACCTTTGGCAAACATCTGATTAGGATCAGAAAACTTAGATAAACCATTTACACTTCGAGGATAAGCAATATCCTCTGGTGGTAGACTCATAAACTCCTCACGAAACTCTTGTATGAAGTCATTCATATCTTTCTCATTACCATTCATAATAATCTTTAGACCTTGTTTAATCTTTTCACGACAAGGAGCAGGAGTTGAACTCTTAACGGCTTCAATGCCCATAATCTTGAGTTGTGGTTCTTTATACTTAACCCCCTCATTATCCCACACATTAAGAATATATCTTTTCTTAGCAGTCCAGATACCTTTGTCTGCAATCACTTCTCTAGACATCTCCATCTTCTGTTCGTATGAGTTTACATACTCATGCAGAGATTGATAACTTTTCTCAATAAAAGGCTCAATTTTCTCTCGGGCAGCGTCATCCAAGAATTTGATAATTTTTTGAGTTTCCGTTCCCTCATCAAACACTTTATTGACAAGTGCGTCAAAAGAAACATATATCGAATCTGTATCAGACGCAATAACATAATCTTGTCCAGAGGTTTTAAGCAAATCGTTAAGATACCCATTAACAGCACGCTCAATCCAACGAATAGATAGCTGACCAGAAGTAGTAATTGCTTCAGCAACCAACAAATCATAATAACGAAACCAATTATTACCGATAGCACCATATGCACTATTGAGTGAAATTTTCTTAGCAAGTTGGATATTATTGTATTTTGAAATATCTTTGAGTAGTTTAGGGTTTTTAGTATTCTCATATTCCTGCTTTGCCTGTAGTAAGAGTTTCTTATATTTAACTCTATCATCATACATGGATTGCATTATTTCAGGCAAAAATCCTCGTTTGTTTGTTTTAAACAATGCACCATTAGGTGTAAGTGTAACACCTTTAAGTATTGACGTATCTACCTTTCTATCTAGTAGTTTATCAACTGACATATCTTTGACTTTATCTTGTGAGTAAAGTGTTTCTGGAGATATGTTATATTGCATAATCAAGTGTGGATAAAGAGAGTTTAAGTCAAATGACATAACCCACTTATGCTGACCAACCATAGGGTCTTTTACATACGCACCTTCAAACTTATCAGACTTTTCTGACTTTCTTTTCTGTGGAATTACAATCTTCTTTTCACGCAGATAGTTATAGATAAGTATATCCCAATATTTAACAGAACCAAGTACATCCATATAGTTCACTTTGGCATCATAAGCCATAGTTAGACACAACTCAATCAATCTCATTTTATCTTCTAGTTTATCAACAATCTCCACATCCATAATGTTATACTCAATAAACGATTGAAAGTCTTTTGTATACCAATCACGAAAGGTTTCATATGGATTCTCATCTTTCTTCTCGCCTAGTTCAACAAAAGCAATATGGTCAAGTCGATATGACTCTTGAGCTGTGTATGTAAACTTACGATACAAGTCAAAGTAATCTAAGTGAGATATACCTTGTATATCATACACTTGATGTTTACGACCCATTTGAAATATATCTCTAGATGTCACATTTTTCCAAGGCGACAGTCTTTTGATTTCATCTTCACCGCAAAGATTCTTGATACGATTACAAAGATAAGGAATATCAAAGAACTCTGTATTCCAGCCAGTAATAATATCTGGTTGGTGCTTTTCCCAGAATATAAGAAACTCTTTGATAAGGTGTAATTCACTTTCACATTCTATATAAGTTACATCATCGCGGTTGTTTTCAAACTTACCAACACCCCAGACAACAAACTTTTTACTTTGATGATTCTTAACTGTAATTGATAGCAGCGGTTCTATGGCTTGTTCTGGACTAGGAAATCCATTTTCACAAGCGACCTCTATATCTATTGTTACAATAAGTATATTGTCAATATCCCAATCAACTCTTTTAGGAAACTGTTCTGATAAGAAGTTATATGAAAACAAATTATTACCATAAACCATATGTGGCTGATCTCTATAGTTTTCAATCCACTCTTTAGCTTCTTTGATTGTTTGATGCGGAATAGGTGTTACATATTTACCCTCTAGAGTCTTCCACTCTGTAGGTTTAGTAACAGGCGCATAGAGAGTTGGTGAGTATTTAATTCTACGATTAATTCTCTCACCATTTACTACTTCACGCAATAATAGAAAGTTGCCCCATTGGGTAATGTTTGTATAAAAGTTCATAATATAAATGTACCATAGTAATGGTTAAAAGTCAAGTGTTTTATTCGCTTAATAGCTCTTTTTCTAACTCTGGTGGATACTCTGCATCTAAGATATCAATCTTATCTTGTGCATCTGCCATTGTTGCAACTAGTTTATCCATTTCTTCAGCATGCTGTGGGTGCTCTCCAATTGCAACTGGTTTGTCCATATAAATGTTTAGTGTGGAGTGTGCAATTTTATAATCACCCTCATACTTTGTTCTTAGTGCGTCTATCATTTGATGTTTAATATTACTCATTAGCTTGTTTCTCCTATTCTTTTCCAATCGTCACCATATCCAATTATACATATTGAATTTATTGATGGATGAAATTCTAATATACTGAATGTTTTAGTTTTAAAGTTTACAAATATTTGTAAAGGTATATGTACAGGTGCAGATGCAAGACCTTGTTCTGCTCTAACTTTTGCACTTTGTACTGCTGTAATTAAAGGTAACTCACCTTTACTTCGTACTGTATCTAATGCAATCTCTTTTTGTTCACACATGACTGGTTTTTCATTCCACTCACCAGCGATTGCATTATGTATCATCAATACTGCTCCAATGGAGAATAATCCCCACCATAATTTATCTTTCATAATCAACTCCAATTATCTCTGTTCATATATGTTTTAAGTATTTCAGTTGTAATACTTTTACCTTTTGTGATTTTTTCAATACCACCAAAACCAGGCGTTCCATT
>Ga0209634_1002972_pt1 | contig 11657 bp, 5 predicted proteins | sample LinPmetageLP40_FD_184043 | JGI IMG/M metagenome (GOLD analysis project Ga0209634, IMG submission 184043) | Marine viral communities from the Pacific Ocean - LP-40 (SPAdes) (version 2) | ecosystem: Environmental > Aquatic > Marine > Oceanic | place: Pacific Ocean | collected 2010-08-26 | reverse complement strand
AGCACCAGGAGAAGCAGCACCAGGAGAAGCAGCACCAGGAGAAGCAGCACCAGGAGAAGCAGCACCAGGAGAACCAACACCAGGAGAAGCAGCACCAGGAGAACCAATAAACCCAGTAGAAGGCGCTAATGCCAATAGTCCTTCTAAACCAGTAGAAGGCCCTAATGCCAATAGTCCTTCTAAACCAGTAGAAGGCGCTAATGCCATTGGGTCACAAAGTTCAGAAAGTTCATCTTCTCAAAGTAATGAACCCGAAAAATCAAGTAGTTCTAATAATTCTAATAGTCTTAACAGTTCAGAAAGTAGTAAAAATAATTCACAAACATTAGATGAATTACAAGTTTTGTCTATAGATAGAGATAAATCAGAAGCAATAATGAAACCAAATTCATATTTAATTCGGAAAGATAAAGATAACCATGTTTTATCTTATAAAAAAGGCGAAAATGATGAAATAAAACATATTATATTAAAATCTAAAGATGATAATATTATTAAAAAAGAAATAGCATATCTTAAGAAAGAAACAATTGGAGAAAATTTAAATCCTATATTACAAAGTGGTGGGGCAAATAATGGCGTGACATCAACTGAGACACCATTAAATAGTGTAGCGTCAAATGGAGAAACAACACCACCAAATACTGTAGCATCAAATGAGACACCATTAAATAGTGTAGCGTCAAATAATGGAACAACAGTAGAAGCACCAGAAGCACCATCAAATAATGGAACAACAGCAGAAGCACCAGAAGCACCATCAAATAATGGAACAACAGCAGAAGCACCAGAAGCACCAGAAGCACCATCAAATAATGGAACAACAGCAGAAGCACCATCAAATAATAGAACAACAGCAGAAGCACCAGAAGCACCAGAAGCACCAGAAGCACCATCAAATAATGGAACAACAGTAGAAGCACCAGAAGCACCAGAAGCACCACCAAATAATGGAACAACGGTAGAAGCACCAGAAGCACCAGAAGCACCATCAAATAATGGAACAACGGCAGAAGCACCAGAAGCACCATCAAATAATGGAACAACAGCAGAAGCACCAGAAGCACCATCAAATAATGGAACAACGGCAGAATCGCAAGAAGTAAATAATAATGCTAATCTTGCTGAAGCAGAAAAAATAATAAATAATAAAATAAATGGAAGTCGGTTACTTTCTAATAATGGTAATATTGTTAATGTTAAATCTAAAAAATCTAAATCTGGATCGAATGAAAATTCTGAAAATAATAATTCTGAACCTAATTCGAATAATAATTCTGAAAATAATAATTCTGAACCTAATTCTAATAATAATTCTGAAAATAATAATTCTGAACCTAATTCGAATAATAATTCTGAAAATAATAATTCTGAACCTAATTCGAATAATAATTATGAAAATAATAATTCTGAACCTAATTCGAATAATAATTCTGAAAATAATAGTTTAGTATCTACATCAGAATTAAATGAAGGATTAATATCTATTGAATCTAAAATTGATGATATGAGTAGTGAATTTAATAAATTAAGTGAGAAAGTTGATGAATTGGAAATATCATGTAATAATGAAGTTAGTATTGAAAATCCGGAATTAGTTGGTCCTAATTATCAATCATCAACACCATTAGTCCATCAACCTTCAATGCCATTAGTCCATCAACCATCAACACCATTATATAGTTATTCTCCTTATTTAATGCCACCACAACAATTAATGATGCCACCACAACCACAACCATTAATGGTTTCACAACCACAACCACAACCATTAATGATGCCACCACAACCACAACCATTAATGATGCCACCACAACCACAACCATTAATGATGCCACCACAACCACAACCACAACCATTAATGATGCCACCACAACAACAACCATTAATGGTGCCACCACAACCACAACCAATAAGACAATATGGTGGTGATAGAAAAAGTAAAAAAAGAAGATTAAATGGATTAAAATTATCAAAAGTTAAAAGTAAATATTTTATATAAGTGATAAATATTTCATACAATCATTAATAGTATATCTATTTCTATAATCAATTATTGTCATATTATATAATAATTTCATAATTTTGTGCATATTTATTTTTTTATATTTATTAAATTTATACGATTTTAATGTAAATTTTGTTTTATTATTTAAATATTTAAGTAATATATAAATAGAAATACCCATTGAATATATATCAGTTTTAAATATATATGATTTATATCCATTTTTAAATAATTCTTTAATAAATTTTAGTTTGTTATCATAAATATATTCTATTAATTGTGTTAGTTCTAAATAATATTTTTTATTTAATCTCTCATTTATACTATTTTCAATTATTTTTTTAATTTTATAAATCATTTCATCTTGATTTATAAAAGGATTTTTTTTAAACTCTAATATTATTAATATTTCTGGAGATATATAATCAGTTGTCCAAGAGAATAATTTGTTATATATTTCGTCAATTAACACATTAAAATCATTATTTAAATTTATATTATTAAAATCATGTAATAAAATTGATCCACCAAAGTCAATTAAACGTAACTTATTATTATCATAAATAATATTATCTAACTTAATATCAAAATGTATTAAATTATTATTATGTAATATTTTCATTGATTTTATTAATATTTTTATAGATTTAACACGCATTTTTTCTGAAAATGTTTTTTTTTGGACTAATTCTTGTATTAAATCACCACATGTTCTAACTATTTGTTTTGAATTATATATTTTTTTTTTAGATATAATTTTAGTTTCTTTAATATTATTAACTCTTATTTTATGAATATTATTATTTTTAATGAATATTTTAGAATGTTTGGTTATTGGTTTACATCCTACATTTTTTGAATATAGTATCTTATAATCTGTATTACTTTTCAAATTACATTTTTTTAGTTTTTTATATTTAGACTTTTTTAAATTATGATTATTAATAACTATGCTAAAATATTTATCAATTAAGTTATTTGATATATTTTGTTTTAAATAGTTGGAAATACGTATTTCATTATCAATTATTTTTTTATCTTCTGTATAGTTCGCTATTTTACTAACATAATTATTATTATATTTACCCTTTTTATAATTATATGGTGGAACTAATACACAATTAGCAGTTCCAGCTGATCCATAATCAATATCTAATACCATTATATATTAATTATATTTTAATATAAGATACTCAGATAGATCATGGTATAATTTAAAATTAAACGATTTATAATAATTAAATAATTTTTCTTTTATAGGATTATTTTTTTTTATATAAATTTTAAGATTTTTTATATCTATAGATTTTTTTAATTTATTCTTTTTAATTAAATTAATTACATGATTTATTAATATTTTCATATTACCTTTATTTCTATATAATCTATTAGTACATAATGTCCATAATGTATTATCACTAATAGATAAATATGATAATGGTTTAAATTTCGAATCTATTAATATAATACAATATTCATTAACTAAAAATTTATTTTTAAGTGATTCAAAATCATAGTTATATATACTATCACTATCATAATGTTCATAATTAAAACATCCTTTTTTTGATTTTTTATTTGTATCAAATAACATATCTATTATTTGTTTATAAAATTTATTATTTTTATCGTTCATATTTAAAATATCTTTATTTGGATTAGAAATATGAAGAACATATTTATTATTTATTTTTGATAAATAAAATTTAATAGAATTATTTGTATTATCTATAATATTATTTTGAAAATATTCAACTGTATTCATAATAAATTAAAATAAAAAAAATTAAACTGAATCAACATCCAGATCTTGGTGAACTTCATCGTATTTATGTCTATGAAAATGAAGATGGTCATCATCTAAATCATCATACATATTACTATCAACGAATTTAGAATCATTATCACCAGAAAAATAAAAATTTTGACTACTATTACCAGGTTTACAATAATTAGCTGTAAATAAATTATTATGTTTTATACTATCCTTTTTAATATCTGGTTGATTTGATAATTTATATTTTTCTAAACATTTTAATTCATAGTAATCATTATCACCAGCACTTTTATGTGATAAAATCATAGATCGTATTCCATCAACCCAATTATTACCTAAATCTCTAACATTTTTAATACCTTCCCCAGATACCAATTTATTAATAGGATTTGTTTTAACAATATCCTTAATTTTTTGATCATATGTATTTATTTCTATATTTACTCCATTATTTGATTCATCCTTTTTCTCTTCTTCTTCTTCTTCGTCTTCGTCTTCTTCTTCTGCTGCTTTTAATATTTCACCCAACTGTGAAGGATCTAAAGTGCTATCTCTTTTAATATCACTTTCTCCACTAATATCATCATATCCAAAATTATTTTTACTAAAAATTATAGCAGTATACGGTCCATCTATTTTTAGACTTAACCATTTACCATTATCAGTTGGATTAACCCATTCATTTATATCTCCTATATATGGTAATTCATTTAAATTTTGATAACTAAATCCGATTCTTAATTCTCTACCAGTAAAATTAGGACCACTATATAAAATAAATGGTTTAGATGGAACAATCGATTGTAAGTTGATCTGTCTTGAACCATTTAACATTTCGATTTTATCTTTAGTTATACATACTTTTTTATTATATGTTTCACTATTCGAATCTTTATCAACTAAACATATATTATCTTCAAAATGAAATGGAATACTCTTTATATATCTTAACATATCAGCAGTAATTTCTAATTGATCACCCTTTGGGCCTAATTTAATACTACCATCAACATATAATGTATCATAAACATTAATATCAAAATTTATAGGTTTTATAGACCAATTATATATTGGAAAATCATTATCATTATAATTTGATAAAATTTTGTTATCATTTCTTGACCCAACAGCCTTTAATAAATTCTTATCATTACATATAATATTTAATCCTAATGATTTATCTTTATCTTTACATATATTTAAATAAGCATAATTATTATCTATTTTTATTTCATTAATTAATAAAAAATTGTCATCTATATTTATTGGTATTTTTTTATCTTTCAATTTTTTAAAATCATAATAATCAGATTCCATATTTTCGTAAAAGTCATAATATATATTTATTTGTTCTGTTGATGAATTAGATGATATTTTTCTCTCAATAATTTTTTCACCATTTTTATCTTTTAATATATCATTTGTTTTAATAATTTTACTAATACTATAGTTATCAAAATATTTTGGTATTATAATCCATTTTCCATAATCTTTAGCATCATTAATATCATTATAACAATATATATCTGAAATATTACCATAATTTTTTACACTACGTTCATTAATACTACAAATACATACATATGAAGCACGAGATCCTATATTTTTAAGTAATACAGTATCCCCATAATATATAATATTCTCGCTTTGACTTAATGCATCTTTATCATCAAGTCTTACAAAATTCCATAATCCAGATAATCCTTGTTCATCTAAATTATAAATATCATCATTTTTATTATTTTTTAATAATACAGATTCATAAATATATTTAGATTTTCTCGGAGATTTAAAACATTCATTTTCAAATAATTGTTTAGGACATTTTTGTCCACTATTTAAATAATATGATTCTGTTAAAACTGAATCAGTACTTTCTCTAACATTTATTTTAAAATAAAAGCGTGTATCATAAGTTACATAGTGTTGATTTAATGATTCACCAATATATAAATTACTTTTATCTCTATTTAATTTATCATCCATATAATTACCTATAATTACCTTTTTATTTAATGGACTACCACCATTATCTTCTTGCATAATTATTTTTGTAGATGGCATTGTTTGTGAGTTATTAAAATATTCACTATTTTTTAATAGAAATAGTAAAATTAGGATAATTAAAATAATTAAAATAATTAATTTTATCATTAATATAAACTTATAAAATTATTTTATTAATTAAATATTATGAGAATAATGTTTCGCATCACTACTATAATTTATAGTCTTATATGGATTATTTAATAAATTAAATTCATTTATAATTGATCCTGTATCTATTTTAAAATCACTATTATTATCACATCTGGCTTCATTAAATGTTGACACTCCTCTATCTATATTACTACCCTCTTTTAATGCATTGCGAGCTCTATTTAATCTTCGTCTATCATTTCTCCCTCTTTTACAACGATGTCCAGCTGATTCCCAACATACATTTGGAGATGATCTATGAGGAGCATCGCATCCATATTTTAAAATACTATTGTAATCATAATTTCCAAATCCTCTTTGACAGAATCCCTTATTAGGATATTTTTTTTTATCACATGGACCACCTGGTTTTTTTTTACTTGGTTGTAATTCTTTATGTTCATCGGTAGTATGTTTATATCTACAAAAATCTTTAACTTTTGTTACCCATCCACCTTTTGGTTCATATAATGAACTCCATAATCTGGCATTTTCATCCCCCTTTTTATCTCCTTGTCTATCAGTTTGCCATCTTTTTTTAGTTATAGTTGATAATGCCCCCGGTATTTTTTTTACATTAACACATTGTGAATCATCCAACGCAGTTTTTAAATTAATATCTTCTTCACCATTTAGTTTCTTTAAATTATTTCGTGTTATACACGCATCATCTATACAAATGGAATGTTTTCTGAAAATTGGTAATTCTAAAGCATTAAATAATTGCTCTTTTGTAATACATACTGCCTCATCTCCTGGAGCATCTGCTATACATAAACGATTTATATTAATATTTTCTAAATCAATTGTATCATCTTGTTTAATAAATAAATTTTTATTAGATACAATATTTTCTTTATCAGTAAATCCTTCATAACTATTAAAAACATAAAGTATTATTATAAAAATAATAAATAATAATATAAATTTATTATACATATTATTATAAAATAAAAAAAAATAATATTATGGATGAATATGACTATGAGCATGATAATATGAATCTGAACTTATATTATTACCACTAATATCTTTAGCAGGAGTCATTATATAATTAATTTCAGGCATATTTTGTCTTTCTTCATCGCTTAATGATTTATCTAATGGAGATTCCTTTGATTCCATATTTAGTATATTTTTATAACGCAATTTTTCCTCATATGTTAATGGAGGAGGATCTGGGTCACCTGGTTTTGGTTCCGGTTTTTCAGCAGCTTTACATCTATAATTACGTTCGCCATGTTTTCTTTTACAACTAAATGGAGTCCAACTAACTTTTCCACTCCTACAATTTTCATTTTTTGTTTGATATATACCTTCATAACTTGATTTTAAACATCGATTATCTGAAATACAAATATTATCAATATCTGGATTATCATCTTTCACATTATCACAAGTTGTAGCAACCTCTTCTTCTTCCTCTTCAAGTTCTCTTCCAGCAAGTTCCATCATCTCTTTTTCTAAATTTGTAATTGGATTACATAAATTATCATATGTTCCATTATTACTATGTTTACTATTACAAAAATATTTCGCATTAGCACCATCAAATTTATCAATTCCACATATACCATTATCTGATGATCTATGATTTTGAATATAATTTAATACCGATGAAGCTTTTGCAACAGCATTATCTTTTAATATATATTTTACATTATTATTATTTATATCAATATAATATCCATTATATTTATCATCAGTTTTCTGATCTTTTGGCAACATATAATAACCATGATTATTTAATTCAGACGTTTCATCTTCTCTTAACGCTCTATTATATTCTTTTATACAATTACTTCTTGATCCACTCCATTTACCTTTTTTTTTAATACTTGCACAACAACCTGATGACCATATAATATTAGGATTAGCACTTTTTGGAATTGTATCAAATCCCCATCTTCGTTTAAAGGCATTTCTTTTTGGTGAATGGGGGCCACTATCAGTTGGTTGTAATCTTGGACAATACATTTTAAATTTTCCAGTAGTTCCTCTATCTTTTTTTCTTATTATATTTTCAGGAACACCATCTTTATTTACTTCTTTTGCTTGATTTTTTAAACAATATTTACCAACATCATCATATGATACCCAATTAGAACTATTTTTAATTCTATCATTAATTGCTGCTTTACCAGGTCCATCAAATAAAACATTGTCTTTACTACCTACTTTAGAATTTTTTTTAAAATATCTTTTAGCACATCTATATTTTTTCATATTACGTGTTTCTTTACTCCAACAACTTTTATCTTTATATGCTATTCCTGATTTACAAATACTACTTAAATTTTTCCCGCTATTTGATTTACCAGTTCCTTTTGGAATACATTTTCCATCATCAATTTTTGATTCATTTGAATTATTACTTGGACATTCACGTATCCACCCATTATTATAATATAATCCATAATCATCTATATATGGGTTTGGTTTAAGATCGTCTGATTCTACTTCTGTTTCCGCAGATGCTGATGTTTCATCATCTCCAATTATTCTCATTGGTTCTCTTTGATTTTTTGGATCAATTCCAAATATACAGTCGCGATATGGATTAACTATTTCTTTATCCTCGTCTTCTTCCTGTTTTTTTTTCTGTTTATCATTAAATTTCTTCATACAAAACTTCTTTTCCCATCCTTTTTTTAAATAACCACACACAGACTCGGCGGTTTCCTCTTCATCGGGAGAAAATGTAGGACATTTATAAATATCAGGATTAATAGAACCGCTTTTTTCATCCACATATGCATGTGGTGATTTTTTGATCTGATTTCTTGATGCTGGTTTACAACTATAATTTCTTTCGTTATATTTCTTTTTACATTTACTTGGCGTATACTTTACTTTTCCACTTAAACAATTCCGTTTTCCTTTCTGTTTAACTCCATTAAAATTATGTTTTAAACACCTCCTGTCTTTAATACATATATCATTTATAAATGGATTATCAGATGATACATTTTTGCAATTTGTTTGAGTATTATATTTTTTTAGATCATCATCAGTTATAATTACAGGTGTAGTTGATTTTTTTCCCAACTTTTTATTAAAGGTATATGTTAAAGCATCTTTACATGTATGTGGACATAATCGGGCATTTACTGATGCTTCAGCATCATCATTTACGTCATAAATATTATCATCTATAAGTTTAGGTTCTTTATTATTTTTCCAACATTTAGTTGGAGTTGTCTCAAAATCACTACAATTTAATTCTTCAGTCTTTGATCTATATAATGGATATTTTCTTGGATCAAATTTTGGATTTAATTTATACAAACTATTTGACTTAGCACATTCATAATCATTTTTAAATAATAATTGATCTTTAGTTCCTTCAATACCAGATCCAATTTGCCTAAAATCAATATAATATGGCATCATATATTTATTATTATCATTAGGTTCTGGTTGTGTTTCAATATTTGATTCAATAGATGAATATTTATTATGATATTTTACTATACAATCTCGTTTTGTATTAATATCATGATAACGCCCATTTGAATCATTATCATTACAACAATATCCATCAGGAAGTCTCCATCGTGTCACACGATCTATTAATGTTGGACATTTAATATCAAATTTACCACTTGTTCCTCTATCTTGTTTTTCGTTTTTAATATTATAATCTGGATGTTCTCTTTCAAATTTATCTCTACATTGTTTATTATTATAACCAGGATATGCTTCTCTACAACAATCTCCAATAAAATTATTTTTAAGTGGGGGCAATCTCCATTTTGAATCTTTATTATAACCTGATGTACACAAACTATTTTTTTTATCTCCTTTGCGTAATATACGTTTTCTTTTATCGAATACTGTATATCCCGAACCGGAATCTGGATTTTTTTTTTCCCATTCTTCAGCCCATGTTTCTCTAAATTTTCTCAAACATACATTATCATGACCTTTTTTAGTTTTCATTTCTCTTCTATCTGCATCTGTTAGTTTTTTATTATCCAAATCATCCATAAATTTAGTGCAACATTTGCGAGATGTTTCCCCATATATTAAAGGTAACAAACGCTCTGATTTAGCACCACCTTTACAAGACTTATCTTTTTTACCAATTCTTCCTCTATCTTTAACTTGATATCTATACCAATCAGATACAAAATTAGGATATTTAAACATAAAATTTCTCTCTTCTTTCATTATTTTATCAGTATTAGTCTTATCTATTTGTATACCATCTTCATCATCAGCACTAGGTGGGAAAATATATTTATTTGGATATAAATCATTATTTATATATATATGTTTATTATTAGGGAATGGCGTTTTTTTCATAAACTGTATTTGTTTTAATCTCACTTTTTCTATATTTAATGGAATATTGCTTATATTATGTTTTAATTTTAATCCCCTTTTACCATTTAATATTTCAAAATGTTTTGAATTTATACATGTTTTTTTATCATCATATATATATAAACTTACTGCTTTTTCGGGAGTTCCTTTAATTATAGTTATATTATTTATTGTATCAAATAATTTACTACATTCATATAATGTAGTATTATCCATTGTTTTAATTTCCTCATTAATAGGTTTATTTTTATATTTTCCATAAATTTTATATGTTATATCATTATCAATATCAGATAATAATAAATATAACTTTTGTCTATTAATAATTTTAGATGGACCAAACTCACCTTCGTTATCTGTATTTAATGGCATAATTGAATCATAAATTACTTCTTTACCAATATAATGAAAACACATTTTATCTGGTAAATTCTCTTGATTTGTAATTTCACATTTATTAAATTCTGTATCAGAATTTTTTAAACTACAATCATTATTATAATAAATTTTAGATTTTACTTTATCACCATATTTATCTGTTACAGTCTTATAAAATTGTGGACCATCTATTTTTCCAGCAATAGTTTTTAGTTTAGATTTATCAAGACAAAAATTACCAATACATAAATTATTATTAATATTAACTGAATCATCATCTACATTATTTACTATCAAATTTGATTTACTTAAATCTAATTTTTTATAATCATTTATTTGTTCTAAATTAGTCTCTTTATAATTTATAAATACATTCTTTTTAGCATTAATATTTGTATTATTAACAGAAATAGTTCCAGTTCCAACAAAACTATCTGAATGTGTAAAAATTTTATAAATCATATATAAAATTATAATTACTAAAAATAAATTTATTATTTTCATATTAATAATATCAATTATTATTATTTTATCATTTTTTCATTAATTTCTTCTATTTTTTTATACAAATCACCAATTTCTCTATGCTTAAAACTTAATTCATCCATTTCATCTACATTTTTATTATATTTTTTATCTTTCAAGTATTTTTTACTTGCACATAAATCAATCGTTAATTTTTTAATATTATACATTTTTTTTAAATAAGCACCAAAGTCTGTATCTGTATCAAAAATATCATCATCCAGTTCTATACCAATTTTTGCTTTTAATATTTCAAAAATTGTCAACATATTATTAAATTTTTTATTATGATTTTTAATATTGATAAAATCTGAACTTAAATCTGGATTAATCTGTTTAATTATTCCTTTTGTAGTTGTTCCTAATAGACAACCATCATAATCATATAATAAATCATGAACTTTAGTTTTATTTATTTTAGTTTTATCCCATTCTTCAATG
>Ga0209634_1002971_pt1 | contig 11658 bp, 13 predicted proteins | sample LinPmetageLP40_FD_184043 | JGI IMG/M metagenome (GOLD analysis project Ga0209634, IMG submission 184043) | Marine viral communities from the Pacific Ocean - LP-40 (SPAdes) (version 2) | ecosystem: Environmental > Aquatic > Marine > Oceanic | place: Pacific Ocean | collected 2010-08-26 | reverse complement strand
TCTTGATTCCCAAGTGTCTACACCCATGAAACGAATTCGTTTTTTAAACCATATGTCGAATCCAACGTCAATTAAGGCGTCTACTGTGTCACCGTCAACTACTCTGTCTAATTTTGCTCTGTAAATATATTTTTCCATAATTTTTATTTGTTTATTACTGCGCGGCCTTCTTGTTCTTCCCAGTCGCGATTTTTTCTTACTTGGTTATTTTTTTTATCTGTTGCTTTTAACATTATAGGATCAATATCAGAATCTAATTCCATTGCTAAATTAATTAATGCTTTTACATCTTTAGGAAAACAATGTCCCCCATAACCAAAATCACCATCTGGTCCTGGTACATTTAAATGTGAAGTTCCTATTCGTTCATCGTGTTTAGTGTATTCTATTACTTTATCATAATCTATTTTTAAATAATTACAAATTTCATACATTTCATTTGCAAATGATACTTTTGTTGCTAAAAAACAATTTGAAAAATATTTAACCATTTCAGCTGTTGTTGAACCTGTTTTAATAATTGGTACTTTAGGGAATGCTTTAGCATATATTCTTTTAAAAGCAGTTGATGAAGGTCTAGGACCCCCAATTATAATTCTATTTTGGTTTTTAAAGTCTTCAATTGAATTTGCTTCTGTTAAGAATTCTGGGTTAAATGATATTTTTAAAGCTGGATATTTTTTATTAAATTTTTCAGTTGTTCCTGGGGGTATAGTTGACTTTATAGCTACGTTTAAATATGAAAAACCAAATTCAAATAAACAAGCATCATTTAATTCTTGTAAAACATCTTCTACAAAACCTGTATAACATGATCCATCTTTCTTCATAGGAGTTGGTACACACACAAATATAGCTTCTGTTTTTCTAACTAGTTCTTGTATTGAATCGCATGTTGATTTTTCTTTAACTAAATCGAATGTCTCAATTTTATGGTATTTTTTTAGGCCTTCATTAATAGCAGTTCCTACAAATCCCTGTCCTATAATTCCTACTACTGTTTCTTTATTATTCATAATGTTATTTTTTTAATGTAATCTTTTAAATTAATTTTTGGATCCCACCCTAATGTGATTTGTGCACTAAAATATTTTGCTAATGTTTCTTGGGCTTCACCTGGTTTATTTTCTTTATATATAGGTTCTATACCAAACATTTTTGCAACATCCAAAACTGAATGATTTTTTCCTCTGCCTAATTCAAAAATATAATTGTACTTTTTATGTTTCATCATTAAAATAAGTCCATCAACTATATCATCAACATGAGTAAAATCTCTTCGTTTAGAACCATCACCATATATTTCACAAGGTAGTCCTTTTTTTATATTATTTATCCATTTTCCTATTAATGTTGTATACCCACCTTCTGTTAACTGATGAGGACCATATACGTTATAAAATCTAGCTGTTGATGATTTTAATCCAAAATGTTTTTGGTATAATTCAATTACATCTTCTCCTAAATCTTTACTAAATGTATAGGGATTTGAAAATTTACCTGAGTGATGTGAAGAGGAACCTGCATAAATTAATGGTATTTCTCTATTAGCACAAAATTGAACTATATTATATGTTCCGTTAAAATTAGTTCTTATATAATCTTTTGGGTTTTTAAATGATGGTTGTATTCTAGCTATAGCAGCTAAATGAAATACTATATCTGGTTGATAATAGGGGGTTGATAAAGTAGCTATATGATCCATTAAATTATAAATATCTCCCTCAATATATTTTACCCCATCAATGTGGTTTTCCTTTTTACCTGTAGAATAATTGTCTATAGATATTATATCGTGTCCCCCAGATGATAATCTTTTTATAAGATTAGTTCCTATAAAGCCTGCTCCCCCCGTTATTAAGATATGCATATTAAGTCTTTTTCGTATGTATTCATTTTTTCAAATATTTCAACTGTAATATTTCCTAATTCACCATGGAATCCTGATTCACCACTGTCAGCTAATATTTCGGGTAATTGTTGAATATACCCAAAATCTTCTTGTGTAAATTTATCACTAATAGTAACTAATATTTCATTATTTTTTTTATTATTAAAAGGTAGTACCCTTTTAGATAAATCTATAATCGTATTTGGTTGTTCAGTTGTTATATATTGTTGTCTCAAATTAACACCAACACCACAATATATTGTACTACACCATGGTTCTAAAGCATGTAACAATTCTATATTGTTGTTATTTAAAACAATTCCTACATCATATTTATGAGGTATAATAGGTTTTAAAAATCTATCATGTTTAACAAAATGACCCCATTTACGAATAAAATTACGAGTTGCTTTTTGGTTTTGGGTTAACCACTCGTCTGTTTCTCTATTCTTCATGAATACTTGACCATCTGGATTTCGTGTTGCCCCATCTGCAAATCTTGAGCCTCTACAAGTCATATGATAAACAAACCCTTCCCATGTTTGGGTAAACTTAATTCCATTTAATTGAAAACGATTAAATATGTCACTGTCTTCTTTAGATTGTGGTGCGTATAAAGGATCATGTCCACCTATTTCTTGAAAATCTTTTTTATAAAATGCCCATGGTGCAAATATACCTTCTGTTGTTTTATTTTTTGTCTTTAATCTCTTTATCTGAGTAAGTAACATATCTTCATCAAACTCTTCAGGTTCAATACCACAGTCTAATAATATTTTTTCGGGTCCGTCAGGGTGTAGTGGTGGTTCAATTCTAGTAAGTGATACTATAGTTTTATCTTTAAGGTGTTTTTCAATTGAATCTAATGCCCCAGGACACAAATACATGTCTGCATGGTAAATCATACAAATATCTTTAGTGGCTACTTCATTAACTAATCTGTCATATAGTATTGTATGGCCTAATCTAGTTGGGCCATTATTTTTAATTGCTTTAAAATTAGGATCCTTTTTTATCATTTCTTGACACCAATCCCATGTCCCATCATTTGAAAAATCATCTGCTACACAAATTTCTACTTCATGTTTGCCTTGATTTTTTCTTATTGAATCATAAGACCATTTTAAGTACTTAAGATTATTTCTACCTGGTTGAATTAAACTTATCTTCATATTCTTGTTTTTACATTAGTTCCATATATAGGTTTTACAAATGTTGATTCATCTTCATTTGGTAATTTACCCCATTTATTAATAAATTTTTTCATATTAACTTGTTCAGATATTTGTTGTCGTTGGGATTTTTGATTAAAATTATCTTTAGCTTCATCTCTAAAATGTGAACCACGAGCAGAAAAATGCCACAAAACTGATTTTGATACCATTTTAAATTCATATCCTTCTAATTGCATTCTAATAAATAAGTCTTTATCTTCCCAACTAGCAGGGGCAAATAGAGGATCGTTTCCTCCTATCCACTCATAATCTATTTTTTTACAAAAGAATCCAGCACCACCTCCTTTTCTAACATTTGCATTATTATTCTTACTAAATTCAGTAGCCCATTGATCAAAATATTTACTATCAAAATCATTATAATATGCACCAAATTCATTTATAGGTACAAATACTGTGCCTGGTCTATAATCAGGATCGTTAGGAAATATTTTTGGTTGAATTCTAAAAGATGAAGCGATTAAACGAGTATTTTTATCGATATTATCATATAGTTTTAATAACTCAATATCTTGGTTTGGTGCCATCCACATATCAGCGTGAATAATATTTATAAATTTAGTTTTTGTTTTATTTACACAAAAATCCATCCCTCCTCCTATTCCTTTAGGATTATCATTATGGTCAATATAAACATCTAATTGATATTTTGTTTTATTACTAGTTAACCATTCATCTGTACCATCATTACAATTTTCTGCGTGTATAATAATAGGCATATCATTATAATATGCGTTTTGTCTTACTGATTTAATTGCTAATTTTAAGTATTCTAAATTATTATTAGACGATATACAAGTTGTTATTTTATGCTTCATAATGTTGCTACTCCTCTTTTTTGTACTACTTTAGTAGCACATTCATTAGCGAATGTTATAGCAGTTTTTATACTATTATTTTTTAAGTAAGCCACAACTAAGGCAGCTAAAAATGTATCTCCTGCTCCCGAAACATCTTTAACAGATACTATTGGAACAGGATATATTTCATCCTTATATTTACAACCTTTGCTTCCTATAGTTACTATCATTTTATCTAAAATAAAAGGATAATTAGGTAAACGCTCAAAGTTTTTTTTATGTTCAAATTCATTAATTTTTATAAAACTAATATCTTTACACCAATCACCTAATTGTTTTTTTGTATCTAAAAATATTGGACATTTAAATCTACTAGTTAGTTCACTTATATCTTCTTCGTGTAAAAAACCTTTACAATAATCTGATATTATAACAGCGTTAAAATAACCACCATCCCTTAACCCATCACTTATTTTTATTCTTTCACAACTATCATTTTTATCTACACGCATAACCATTTGACCTGATCTTATATCTACATAACGTGTCTTTTTTATCTTTTCTGTGTTAGTAATTATATCTACTTTAGCTCCTAATGCTTTTAGGTTTTCAGCAACATTAAACGCCATACCAGGATTATTTTTATTTCTAATAGGTTTTAAAACAGGTACTGGGGCTTCAGGGCACATTCTTTCAATGTCACAATAAATAAATTCATCTACACAACTATCTCCAATTACTAATATATTCATTACCAACTAATTTCCCAATCCTTAAATTTTGCTGCTATACAATCTATTTTATAGTCTTTTCTACCCCCTACATTTTCTTGTATTTTATTTTTAGCAGTATTACGTATCCCATTTAATCCGTGGGTTAATCCTAAGTTACCATCTCCCGTTCCCTCACGATATTGAGTTTCATTATGCCAAATATGAAGATTCATTTGTGATAAAACAATAAGAGCCCTAATATCTTCTCCTGAGAATTGAATATTTTTTTCTTTAATAATTAATTCTATATCATAAACTATTTCTTTAATTTCTTTAGCGTATTCTTTTTTATGTTCAGTAATAAACACTTCTTTAAGTTGAATAATAGACAATCTATCTATTAATTCAGCTAATGTAGGTAAGTACTTTCTATTCATTATTTAATATATTTTTCCATGTTAATATTTTATTTTGGCCCCAAGGATTATGTGCTTGCATATGGTCAGCATCCCACACTTTTTGATACCATTCATTGTGTTTTCTTTTTTCTAAAGCCCCCTCAATATGTTGTTCTCCTTTAACATATAATCTTTTTTTAGGATGTTTTCTATTATGAACTAAATAAACATTTTTTATAGCAAATTGGGGTACTGAATTATTAAAATATTTAATTAAACTATTTTGAAAAGCTGTGTCCTCATGGACTAACATTATAGAACGAGGTATGTTAACTCCTGATTTAATTACATCTGAAGATATTACTAATCCACAACCATTAAATTTATAAGGTTGAACATATGTAAGTTCTAATTCTTCTATATTTCCATTAATTTTATATAATTCTTCTAATGATGTTACATAATTAATACTCCACCAATTTTTATCATCACCATGTATAAAAGGTTTATTTGTTGCATTAGTATATTCTATACCTTTCCATGAATCATCCCACATCTTATTAGTACCAAAAAATGCTACATATTTTCTAAGATTATTAGATACGTTATTACTATGAAGAGATTCTAATATTTGAAACGTTTCTTGAGGTATAAGAGCATCAGATTCACCCCACATTAATACATCTACTTGTTGACAATAAACATCATTAAATTCTCTTCTATAATCAGCTATAGTATATATTTGTTTATCTTTATAGTAATTAATTTTATAATTAATATTATTATCAATTAAAAATTGTTCTCCTTTTTTAAATTTATTAATAATATAATTTTTATTCATTATATTATTATCTAACTGTTCTATATTTTCAGATAAATAAAAACATAAATCTATAAAAACATTGTCTATACTGTTTGAGTATTTTATAGCATTTACAGTGCTTTGTAAATACTCCATATACATTTCAACTTCATACCATTGTACTATACAGCCTATTGCTATTTTGGGTTTAGACATAATTTTCTTTTATTTTATCCCATGTTTGTTTCATTAATGGGTCCCTCCAATTTTTATCAAAACCATTAAAATGCCACATATAACCACAATCTATAAACATTAAATCTTCTAATACTTCTTTTCTTTGTAAGTGAGTCATATTATATGTTTTATCTAAATAATTTATTTCAAAACCACAGTCCCTCACCATATAATTAACAGGAGTTTGATCATTACCTTTTCTATATGTTTTTTGTATTTGGTATAATTCTTGGTCATTATTAACCCAAAAATCTTTAATAGTTTGAACTAATTTTTTATGATCTTTATTATAAATTAAAAATCCTGAGTTAAAATAAGAAGTCCAATCAAATTTTACTTTTGGAAAAAACTTTTGATAAATGTTTATACTTTTATGTAACCAATTAACATTATCGTTATCTATTACACAAGTAAACTTTCTATCAGTCATATTAAAAAAGTTTGGTGTATTCCATTTAACCATAGTATCTACATCAATAGTAGCTATTTGATCAAAATCTATATTTGAATTTTCTAAAATTTCCATTACCCACCATTTTTGCCATATGGGATTCATAAATTCAATATCTGCGATAGGTTCATCAAAAATAAATAATTCTATATTATGTTTTTTACACCACCATTTCCATGTTTTTATACAGTAATCCTGACCGGGTGCTTGTTCACCTTTAGGATACATTGATGTTATTACAACTATATTTTTACTCATATTTTTTGTTTTGTATTAATGTAATTAATTGATTTGAGGCATCCACACAAGTATCGATTTTTCCTGAAAATAAACTATAAGTGTTTTCATTTTCTTTTTTAACTAATGTAGGACGTGCATCATCATGATCTCTATTTTTAAGGACTGTTCTTATAGTGTATAATGATCCTATATGTTTTAGTTTATCAAAATCATTAAAAAATTGTTTTCCTGTTTCTATAAATTTATTAATATTAGTGTATTTTGGGTTTTTTATTAGACCTTTATTTAAATATTCTTTTAAATATGAGACTTTAGGATTATAACCTATGTTAGTTTCATGTATAGCATGTACTACATTACCTAACACATGGTATCCTGTTTGTCCGTAAGGATCTAAACACATAAAAGGACCATCCATAATTACTATACTTTTATTTTTATATTGTTTTGGTAATTTAACAACAGGTTTTTCACAAACTTCATATTGATATTCTTTTTTGTTATCTAATAAATCATTTAGTTTTGCATATGTTGCTATAATTACTTTATTATATTGTATTAAATCGGTTTTTTTCGTTTGTTTATTTAATTTAACTTTAACACCATTACTTTTAAGTTTTGATTTAACTAAAGTACGTAATATATTACTATCAAATAATTCTTCATTTACTTTAATTGTTAAATCAGTGTTTGGTAATGGATCTATTATTTTATAATTACATTTTACATCTTTTAAAAAACTAATATACTCATTAACAGAAACTAATGAATCTTTTGATGATATAGAATATAAATGTTCTATATCCCCATTTAAAACACTATCACTATATTTTCGTTTAAATGACTTTAATCCTTCTTTACACTCAATTGCTGTTTTTTTACTTCGGGGATAATGATATCCTTTATGTAATCGGTATTGATTAATACCAGTAGCACATTTCATTATATCATTAAGTTCTTCATGTAATTCAACATTATAACCATTATTAGCTAATGTTATTGCAGATGTTGTTCCAAAAATACCCCCTCCTACAACTAATGCTTTAGGATATATTTTACTTTTAATTTCTTCCGATAATTTTGTTGCGTTTAAAGTTACTTGTTTATTATAAGAATAGTTTACTTTATTATTAAAAACACTTAATAACATTTCTTTTAAAGGATTATTTGTAGGGGTTTTAATTTCTTTCCTATTAATAGTATGGGTAGTATTTTTAATTTTATTATAATTAAATTTACCTTTATAACCATCAGTTAAAGTTACTAAAAATTCATTGTCTTGATAACAAATTATACTATCTATATCTACATTAGGTCTATCTTTTACCCATAAGTAAAAATGATGATATGCTAATCTATCTATAAAATTAGTATTGTTTTCTTTATTCCATACAAACTCTACGGGGGTTGAGATTAATTTTATATCCTCTCTCCATAAAAATACATCATCAACATATAATTTTACTTTAAGTTTATCTGCTAGATTATATAAATATTTTGTTGTATCTAATGTTAAGGTTAATGGTTTTTCACAAAAAACATTTTTATTTTGGTTTAGCCAATATTCTACTTGTTCATAATGTAAATCATTAGGGGTAGATATTATTATCCAATCAGCATTATTAGGTGTAACTAATTCAACATCATGTTTTATGGAATTTTGTATTTTTTTACCCCATATCCCTAATCCTATAATACTAACTTTAGTTTTTAAACTCATAATTTGCTGATAAATGTCTAAATTCGTTAAATTTTTCTATTAGCTTATTATTTTGAAAATAATTAAACATACCCCCCTCTGCGTTTCTACAATAAGTTGTTAGGTCTAAATCACTTTTTCCTTCTTTATAAGTTCTAGCAGAATGGTGAATTAGAGGACATTTATCTACTACTCCTACTTTCCACCCTTCTTGTTCGCATATAACACCTGATAAGATATCTTGCCCCCACCCATAAATTAATTCATTAGGAAACTGGTTTATTTTTTTTACTAAATCTTTATGTAATAAAGGTGCTTGAAAATCTACCCATTTAACATCACGAGTACCCCCTGAATTCCAACAATGCATATACTTCCATTTACATTGATTATCTACTTGTAATACACTAGGAGATACTATTTTATAATTTCCCTTAAACATTTCTTCTCTTAATGTTTTAATAAAATTAGGTCCTTGTAAAATTAAATCATTATTTAAAGATAATAAACTATCATATTTTCCTGATTCTAAAAAATATTGCATTGCTATATTTAAAGCACCCCCAAAATAAGTATTTTGACCTGTTTCATGGGTTGTATATTTACTTTTACCCTCATTTGTAGAACCATTATCTATAAGAATCATATCATAATTATCTTTTTTATATGGTTCTAAACTTTCCCATAAACTATCTGTCATAGATGGGAGATTATGATTATATATTACTGCTAGTGTTTTCATTATAATAATTTTATTTCTGGTTTATCACCATACCATACTAAACCTGTACCTGTCCAATGAGCGTATTTAGTAACATCTATTTTATTATTATTATCTATTGAATTCCAAAAATCTTGCATACCTTGTCTTATATCTCTATTCCATCTGTATTTAATGTCATCCCATACGCAAATTCCTTGCCAATTTGTTTTTATTAAATAATCATGAAATTCTTTTTCTACAACCCCATTATGTACAGTATCATATAATATAAGACTAGATGATTTAATTAATTCGGCTCCATTTATTTTAGAAGATAATGGTTGTTCATAACCTAATAAACCTGTTGTTGGTATAGAAGTTGTTAAAAGTGGATTTACTAAATCTATATTAGATAATATATCTCCTTCTAAAAATTCAATGTTTGGTAAATTTATATTTTTTTCTACTTGATATTTAATATCTACGGATATTATTTTATTATTTTGATTATATGATAATGCTAAAGCTGATCCCCCTTGAAAAGTACCTATATCTAAAATTATTTTATTATTGTATAAAGTAGATAAATAAGCTAACATAGAATAATGTTCGGTTCCACTTTTTTCATAAAATCCATACCCCCCACTAGTATAGGGTATTTTATACTTAGGCATTAAATATGGGTCAAAGTGTGATAAATCTAGATTATCTAAATTAGAATTAGATAAATTAATTGCTTTCATAATATTTTCTTTTTATTGATTTTTCTTTTAAAAATGTGTCTTCGATATCTGAAAAATCAGATGCTAATTGTAATTCATAACAATTATTTACTTTATATAATGGTAAATGTGAATCATCTGCTTTTTGTCTCATTTGTTCTTTTGAGATATTTCTATAATGGTTACAAGCTAAATATGCTCTATTAATACATTCTTCTCTTAAATTATAATACCATATTTCTGTTTCGTCTACCCCTGCATAATTAGGTGTATTATCAACGCCATCAACTATATTTATGTTATATGTTGGGTCTGAAGGGCAATGTGTAGTTAATTTAGCAAAAGCTTCTGTTTTAAAAATTGATTTTACTTCAATCTTATCATATTTACAACATCTATGTTTCCATATTTTTAATGCTTCTTTAGGATGAGGGTGTTTTTTATCATGATCCCATCTCCAAGTAGTTTCAGTTAGTATTTGTTTAGGATTAGCATCTTGACCATTTGACCCAAACATTATCCAAGGTATTTTTACTAAATCTGCGTCTTTAAATGTTGTTTCTAATTCTTCTCTAATTGTCTTTTCTGAATTACGCCTTGTAGTTATAAATTCATCAGCGTCAATAAACATAAACCATTTTGTTTTATCTTTTAATAAATGACTATACAATAATTGAGCATCTATAAGTTTTTCATTATGGGATTTAAAATGAGTAGCTTCATATATAAAAACTCTAGGATCATTAACTATATCAGGAAAAGGTTGAGTTGAATTATCATCTAAAATATGTATTTCATCAACACCTTCTGCAAAATAATGTTTTATAAAAGATTCTAAAAATAAGTTTTCATTTCTCATCCTCATTAATATTGTTAAAAAGTTTTTTTTATTATCCATTAGTTATTCCATTTAAATTACTAAAAAAATTATATTGATGCATACAAAAATGTTCTAATTTATGAACTTCATGTAATTTTTTCTGAGCATTTATTACAATATGTTCGTAATCTTTATAGTTATTTAATATTTTTTCAATAGTTTCATTTAAATTAGACCAATCAGTTTTTACAGGAATATAGGTCTCATTAGGTATCAACCAATTGGGGGCGGTAATAAGTGAACCCATATCAGGTTTAATTAATAAACATCCCGCTTGTACTAATTCATAATCTCTAAAACATAATTCACCCATACCATAAGGAGATATACCTATTTTAGATCTAAAAGCTACATCTAAATATTCGTTATAGGGGAGAAAATCTTTTACTATTTTTGTTTTATTTTCAATTTTTTTAAGCTCATCCCAACAACCTACTCTATGGTGGGTGTAGGTAGCTTTATCATTTTTATCACCATAATCTAAATTTGGTGGGTGAATTCCTTGCCAAATAGCACATATATCAATATCTCTTCCATTTGGGTTATAAGGTATATTATTTAATTGAGGAGGGGTTCTTTCATATATATGTTCATGTCCGTTATTATGACCGCATAAACCTATTTTTTTCCATTCTTCTTTAGATATATCATATGATACATTTAATTTTTGGTCTTCATGAACCCCAAACCACCACCTACCTAAAAATGAAGGTTTAGCATAATCCTCTCTAGCAATAACATGTTTTTTAAGCAACATTTTAGCATTACTATTTCTAAGCACTTCTATAGAAGCCATTAATGAAGTACAATCACCACCATCCATTAAAAAATAGTCTCCTGTTCTTTTAGATAAAAAATCTACTCCTTTTTCAATACTTTTTTAATGG
>Ga0209634_1002970_pt1 | contig 11659 bp, 15 predicted proteins | sample LinPmetageLP40_FD_184043 | JGI IMG/M metagenome (GOLD analysis project Ga0209634, IMG submission 184043) | Marine viral communities from the Pacific Ocean - LP-40 (SPAdes) (version 2) | ecosystem: Environmental > Aquatic > Marine > Oceanic | place: Pacific Ocean | collected 2010-08-26 | reverse complement strand
ATAAACTTTATTTACAATTAGAAAAAAATAAAATTTTAGTAATCGATCCAAATTCAAATTATTTAAAATTTCAATTATCTGTATTAAAAAATGAATGTAGTTATTATAAAAATTTGTATACATTATTGTTGAATAAGTATGCCAATGAAATATATGAATTATCTGAATATATTTACTTGATTTTAGTATCATTAAATAAATTAGAAATTGAGAAAGATGAAGAAAAAACTAATATTTGTAATAAAATAATTCATATAAAAAAAACACCAAATATAAGTTATGGTAAATTAAATGAAATTATTAATAGTGCTATTAATAATTTAAAGTTAATCAATGACTATGTTAAACTATTTGATGGTTATATTAATAAAACGGTTTCTAATAATAATTTTCAAAATGTTCATAATAATACATATGAAATTTCTATAAAAAATAAAAAAGAAAGTATTATTTTAGAATATAACAAATTTTATAATAAATTTTTAAAAATTGTATCTTATTTTAAAGAATGTTCTGATGGTGTTATTGATCAAATTGATAATTCAAAATTATTAAAATTTTTTTTAAAGGGTAAATCTATTTAAACATAAATTTACAAATTAAATTAAAAGTTAATGTGCGACAATAATCAAACCGCAAATAATATAGGATATATTGGTGGTATAGTATTAAGTGTATGTCTTATACCACAAATATATAGAGTATATAAAACAAAACAAGTTGAGAATATATCTTATTTATGGCAGATTCTTTATATTATAGGCATTTGTTTACATTTATACTATGGTGTTTATTATAATTTATTACCAATATATATTCCTACAATAATAGAATTATTTTTTATATTATTATTATTAATATTAAAAATAATTTATACTAAACGGCAAATGAATGACATTGTTGAATTAGAAATTTAAATCTATTTAAAGCTATAGATAACAAATATATTTAATTTTAAATGGATTCTAAATCTAAACTAAAACAAAAAACACGAAATTATTGGAAGTCTGAAGAAGAAAATATTTTAAAACAATGGGCAGACAAAGCTCAATGTTATCAATGGATGCATTCTAAATGTAGAGATATATATCAAACTAAGAATGCTTGGTTTACTATTCCAGTAATTATTATTTCTACAGTTACTGGAACAGCAAATTTCGCACAAGATAGATTTCCTGAAAAATACAAAGAATATATTGTTATGTCTATAGGAACATTATCTATTATAGCTGGTATTATTACTACAATTTATCAATTTTTAAAAATATCAGAATTAAATGAAGGACATAGAGCAGCTACAATATCATGGGGAAAATTTTATAACACATTAAAAACAACAGTTGCTAGACATCCATTAGATAGATCTGGTCCTTCTGAATTAATAAAAATGTATCAAGATGAATATGAACGAATGATAGAGATATCACCAGATATATTACCAAAGGTTTTAACAAATTTTAATACAATTTTTAAAAAAAATACACAATTAGTTAAGCCTGAAATTTGTAGTAAATTAGATACTACCCAAATATATAATATGTCAGAAGAAGATAGACAAAAAATGATTAATTCTATTAATAATGTAAAAACAAATAAAAAATTTGTTGATACATTTTATCGTTTAAATGGTAGAAATCCAAGTGAAACAGAATTACAATCTGTTAGAGATTCTACAAATCTTAATATGGATATTAATGATAATGATGGTTCTATAAGTTCTAATATTACAACTATATCAGATTTATCAATTCAATCGAATCATTCAACTACTTCTAAAACATCTGTTTAAATGTGTTTTGTATAATTTATATTTTGATCCATATTTATCTAATACATATGCTGATATCCATCCAATCATAGTTCCTAAAGTATCACCTATACAATTTAAAAATGAATCTTGGTATGGTTTTCCACCAGGCCAAAATTTAAGATATGTGTTTATTATATTAATTCCACTATTAGTATTTTCAATTATTTCAAATAATGTATGAAGTATTAACCATGATACTACAGAAATATTAAAAAAATAAGCTATAATTCCTGTAGCAAAATGTAAATAAGTATATTGATCAAATACCTTAAGTCCCATTATAATAAGATAATATTATAATAATTATAACAGTCATTAGAATTATAAAAATATTTTTGTAAATTTTGATGTTACTATTATTTTTATAATGTTTTATTGGTAGTAATTTATTTAAATCTGGATATTTTGTATTAGGTGTATTCCATTTATAAATATTCATATTAATGATATTTTTTATATCAATGAATATAATATTCAATTTTCATTAACCTTTAAGAATTCTAAAAGGTTTATAAAAATTTTTAAAACTTGCTACTCCATTATCTAATATTTCTAATATTTCCATTCCCTGATTACCAAAAATTCCGGAAAGTCCAACATCAACTCTCCATAATTTATTATCACATTTACTATTAATTTTATTTTGTATAGTATGACCGATTATCATGTGTCCTACATTTAATAGTTTATTAACTTTATTTATATTATTACATGAAGGTGATTTAGATCCATAATCTCTATTCCATATAACACCTTTTTTATTTAAAAAATATTTTTGAATATCAGTATCATCCCAATCTTTTTTTCCTTGTAAATAAAGACGCATTATAGTATTAATTTTTTTTATAAATGTTGTTTTTTCATTAGCGTTAATATGTTCTGGTAAAATACCAGCATGAACAAAAATAAAATCTCCTATTTGTAATACAACATTTCGTGTACACGACATTTTATTAAAAATATCACTTCCAGGTGAAAATAATTTTTTTCTTAATTCTATTCCGCCTTGAATATTAATATCTTTATTAGAAGCATATTTAAAATCACCTAGTAAATTCATAATTTCATGATTTCCTATTAAAGAATATACAGCACCACCTTTTTTACTAGCTTTTTCATGAATTCTATCCATAAATTTAATTAATTCTATTTCACCATATGATTCCCCATCTCCTCTTCCTCCACCATCTAATTGATCACCTAATTGAACTACAGTAGTTTCTTTTGGAGAAGCAATCCAGTTTTCATTAATATCAATTAGATTGAAATGTATAAATAAATCTTTTGTTTTTTTAAAATCAGCATGAAGGTCACCTATTACTAATATTCTTTTTTTAGAACTAACTATTCCATTATTAATTTTATCACAAGTAAAGTTAGACATAATTAATATAATAAAATATTTTAATATAGTATAATGTATATATTAACAGTTATAGTTATATATTTATTAATATTATACCAATTAAATAAAAAAGATCATTTTAATAATCCATGTACAGATTTTTTATCTAATAAAGATTATTTAGTTCATATGATTCCACATCATCAAGTAGCTATAGATATGTGTAATTTAATGATACCTTTATCTAAAAGTAAAACAATTCAACATATTTATAGAACTATAATTTATAATCAAAATTTAGAAATTATGTTAATGAAAAAAGTTTTAAAAAATATACCGAATGTATCAAATAATTATAATGTAATATTTAGAGATAATAAGTTATTAACATCATTATCTTATGATAAAAAATCAAAACCTAAAAATTACTATTGTGATCCACTTTTTTTTAAACCAGATGATCATAGTGATCATATGAATCATATGAACCATACAGATAAAAGTTTTTTAGAACATATGATTCCCCATCATCAAGTTGCTATAGTTATGAGTGAAAGATTATTAAAACATACAAATAATACACATATGATACGTTTGTGCTATGATATAATAACAGCACAACGAGGAGAAATATTACAAATGAATTATATTTTAGATTATTTAAATAGATATAAACTAGAGTTTTTGCCTAATTATTATTAAAATATAATATATTTATATATGTTTGGAAATATAAGTAATTTTAACAAAGTTAGTGACTATTTGCCAATTTTTAACGGTGTATTAATTAGCGAATTAATTATTATATTACTTGTAAATATTGGGTTTTTTAAAAGCATTTTTTTAAAAAAATGGTATTTGAATTTTAATATTTCAGCAGTTATAATGGATGTATTTATTTTAGTTATTGGATTTATAATAACTAGATATTTGTATAAAAAAGTATTTAATGATTATAAATTATGGAAATTTATATTATTATTTTTAATAATACAAATAATTCATGATATTTCATTTTATATATTATTTGAATATATTATTTCAAAAGGTAGTAATACAGTTATTGATTTATTTAAAAAATATGGAAAAGAAGTTGGGTCTGGTGCCATAATAGGAGATTCATTTATGGTTATAATAAGTTCAATTATTGCAGCATTATTGGCAACTAAACAATTAAATTATAATATAATAATGTGTATTTTAATTGTTTATATAATTCCATATTTGATATTTTAAATAAATTAATAAGTTTATTATAATCTTTTTTTTTATAGTATGTTATTAATATGTTTTTCTATTTATTACAACATTCAACTTTAATAGAAAAAGAACTTGATAAAAATATTAAAATAACAAAAATATTTTTATATGGCGGTATTTCTTATATAGTATTACATGCTACATTATTTATAGGAGGTGAAGATGCGTTATTATATAGTTTAAAAAAATATTTTTGGTTATTTTTTATCTTAGATATTGTTACAATTATATTGGTAAATAATAAAGATATAGATTTAAATTCTATATTAAAAGGTATCAAAAATAATTTGATAAGTAAACCAAATAATCAACCAAATAATCAACCAAATAATAAACCAAATAATATAATAAACAATACTATTAAAAGCAAATTTAAAAAAAAAAAAAATAATGTATTAACAGTTGAAAAAAAGGTATCATTTGCTGAAGATAATGAATATTCATCTGATAGTGATTCAGATATAGGTACTGATATAGATTTTGAAGAATTTAAACAATCTCTGAATTTATAAATAAATTTTATAATCAAATGATGTAATACAACATTTTTCGGTATCATATACTAATTTTATTTTTTCATTTAGCATAATGTTCCTTGAAAGCTTATAAAATAAAGTATTAAAAGTATTAAGTGTAATTGTATTTGTCTCCAATTCTTTTTTTAAATACTCCTCAATTTTTTTTGTTTTAAGTTTAGTTTCAAGTTTATTCCAAGGTCTAGAATAAATATTAATAACTTTACTATCCATAAATTTTTCAAGTCTTCTAACATTATTTATAAGCAAATTTTCTATAGTATTTGTTTTAATTTCTGGTGATTTAGAATTAATTGAATTAAGTTCTGTTTGAATATCATTTAAACTCATTTATTAATTAATACTGTATTTATTCTTAGGTTATTTTATATATAACCTATTAAATAATAATATAGGTCTATTAACTTTAATTTAAAAGTATCATTAATTAAATATTCATTTAGATAAGTATTTTTATTACTACTATTGTATTTATATATATCATTATATCTAGATAAAGTTTGTGGTTTAAATAAATCTAAATATTGTTGTATATTAAAATTAGGTATATTAGTAGTAAAATCAATAATTACTATAAATAAATTATTTTTATATATATTTATTATTTCTAATATATTTTGTTTCTTTATATTAAATTCTTTAGATATTGATTCTAAATTAATTTTATTATATTTTGTCGGAATTATAAATGAATGTTCGGATTCGTAAAAAAGTTTAGTTTTATTCAAATTTAATAATTTTTTACTATTAGTTTTACAATTTGAACTAACAAAAATAACATTTTTGCTATTATTATTATTATTTGTAATAATTCTATTTTTTCTTTTTATTTTCATATTTAAATCTTATTAATAATTAATGATAGTAATATTTTTTTTAGTATTAATATTAATTATATTGTTTTTATATTTAAAGATACAAAATGAATATTTTAATTCGATTCCTGTAGATACAATAGATTCAGTATCTAAACATGAATGTAATCTAATTATAGATACAATATTATATGATATCAATAAAAAATATAATAAACATTTAGTTAGAGGAAATTTAGATAGGATTGAGAAAAACATTGACGATGATAAATTAAATTACAAGATTAATGTATTTATTTATAATAAAGACAAAGATACAAATAAAAAAGTTTTTTTTGATGTTGATTATAATAATAAACATATTATACTTAATAGTATAAAAAATGGTAATTCTAGAGAAATATTAAATATAGAAAGAGATGCGATTCCTGCACGTGGATCAATTGTATTTAAACCTCGTGTAAATATGGATAATGTAAATAAAAATAATGAATTAAAAAATAATTTTAGCCATATATCATTTAAAGAATGTCCATATAAAATGGTAAATAGAACACATCATATATTAGATAAAGAATCACAAAAATATGATAATAAAAAAGATGTGTTTAATTATGATAATAGAATACCAATGTGGGACTCTTTTGGAATTCCACTTGAATCTCAAGATGAAAAAGTTTTAAGAAATATGCCTAAATTCATTATAAATAATTTTACAGATAAAAATGATTTATACCATTGGCTTTTTGATCCGGCACAGGATTCAGCTAGCAAACCAATAGGAACTTAATTATAATTTATAAATAACATTAAATATTTGTTTAATATAATGTTTATTTGGATAATTATTTTTAATACGTGTAAATGTTGTATTAATTAGATTATTTTCAGATTCTAATTTGTTATATTTATAACACATATCTTTGAATAATGTGTAGTTCTTTTCACGTTGTGCTAATAAACTTAATATTTGATTATCTATTTCATTGATAGAATGTATTATTTCTTCAAACAGTTCATTTTGTAATTCAATAAAATTAGGTTGTTCTTCTTCTATAATTTCCATTTATTAATTTATTAAAATTTTTTTTTTTATATTCAAATTTGTTTAAAGTATAATCATAAAAATTGATTTAATATAAAGATAAATTATGAGCATTAATTAAATGATTGAAGATCTATTCAATATAATAAATGATATATTTATAAATAATGAATTAGAAGCACATCATTTGTATGATAATACTATTTATGAAGAGATAAAAATAATGATTTTAGTTATTTACACACAAATTAATCCAGTAAATACAAGTGATGATGTTATAATTGTTGAGAAGGAAATTGATAAATTATTATATCAAAGGCAAAATATGGTAAAAGATCCGGTTTATAATGAATCTGATTTATTATATTTTGAATCTAAAATAAAATATTTGGAGAAAATTCCTCAACCAGAACAACGTAGTGAAGAATGGTATATTTTTAGAAATAATAGATTAACAGCTAGTGATTTTTATAGTGTTATAGATAATGGATCAATATCACGTAGAAATGATTTGATTATGAAAAAATGTGGTGAAGAAATGCCATTTTTAACTAATGCTGCTATATTACATGGTATAAAGTTTGAAGATATGGCTGTAAAAATTTATGAAAAACAAAATAAAGTTAAAGTGAATGAATTTGGTTGTCTACCACATCCAATTATTCCTTTTTTTGGTGCTTCACCAGATGGTATAGTAAGTTATGAAAGTGAAAATAAAAATTATGTAGGAAGAATGTTGGAAATAAAATGTCCTAAATCACGAAAAATTACAGGTATTATACCTGATGGTTATTTTGCCCAAATTCAGGGTCAATTAGAAGTATGTGATTTAGAATATTGTGATTTCTTAGAATGTGATTTTCAAATGTATAAGTCGCAAGAAGATTTTTTTAAAGATGAAATAAGAGAAAAAGGAATAATTCTTGAATTTTATGATACAAAATTAAAGAAAAATGTAAATTATTATGCGAATGATGAACAAATTCAATCATATGATATATTTAAAAAATGGGAAGATTCACATGTATCAAAAATATACGAAAATGATGATTTAGAATATTTAACAACAACATATTGGTATTTAAATAAATTAAATGTTGTTCTAGTTAAAAGAGATAGAGATTATTTTAGTAAAAATTATATAAATATAAAAAATTTTTGGGATGAAGTATTAAAATATAGAGAAATAGGAATAGATTCATTAAAGCAACTAAAAAAATCTAAATATAAACCATATAAAGAGAAAGAATTAAATTTTATTGATTAGTAAAGATAATCATATACAATGCTTGGCGTTTCTAGTAAATATGTATGATCAATATTCATTTTTTTTGCTAAGATTGTTGTAAGATGATGATATACTTCTCTAAGAGCAATTGTATCACTCATAGCCCTATGTGTTCCAGGAATAATATTAAAATATTTAGTAATATTTTTTAATGAATGACTTTTAATATCAGGTATAAGTTTTTTACATAAATTTAATGAATCAATAAAATGAATATGTTTATATTCTAAGTTTTTATTTTCAGATATATTATATTTTTTAATAGCTTCTAATAAGAATAATTTATCAAAACTATCACAATTATGAGCTACTAAATAAATTGTTTTAGAATTCATATCATAATTAATAAAATTCATAATATTTAAAATATGAGTTTTAATATCTGTTTTTTCTTCTAATTCATCTGGATGAATTCCAGTAATGTCCGTAATTTTTTTTTCAAATTTTTTTTTAGGATTAACTAAATCAGTAATAAATGTATTATTTTTATAGGAATCTTCATCATTTAAATCATATCTTTCAGCCTCTTCTTGAATAAATGAGTATTCAATAATTTCATCATGATATGGATTTAAACCAGTAGTCTCAAAGTCAAAATAAATTAAGTCATTATAATCTTTAGGATTTTTATTATCTGGAAAAAAGTATTTGATAATATATGTTAAAGGCCATAAAAATGTATTCATGTTTATTTAATAATATATATTTTTATTTAAATCAATTTTTAAATAAAAAATTTAATTAAAATATTTTTTAAATATATCTAAACAAATGGAGAATAGTATTATTAATAAAATGGAATTAGATTATGTCACAAAAAGAGATGGAACAAAAGAAGAGATACAGTTTGATAAAATTTTAAGACGTATTAAAAAATTATCTGAAACTCTTACTATAAATCCTTCAAAAGTGACACAAAAAGTATGTTCTCAAATTTATCCTAATATTCATACATCAGAAATTGATGAATTGGGAGGACAAATATGTGCATCTTTATCAACAGAACATCCAGATTATGGACATTTAGCATCTAATATAGTTATATCTAATCACCATAAAAATACATCACCATCATTTACTGAATGTATTAAAGCATTATATGAAGAAGATTTAATTAGTAAAAAAATTTATAGTATTGTAAAAACTTATAGAGCAAAATTAAATGATGTAATAGACTGTAGCCGTGATTTTGATTTAGATTATTTTGGATTTAAAACATTAGAAAAAAGTTATTTAATGAAGATTAATGGCGAAGTTGTAGAGCGGCCACAATATATGTTTATGCGTGTATCATTAGGTATTCATTTTAATGACATTAAAGAAGCCATTGAAACATATAATTATATGTCTAAAAAGTATTTTACACATGCTACACCTACATTATTTAATTCAGGAACACCTAGACCACAATTATCATCGTGTTTTTTATTATCTATGAAAGATGATAGCATTGATGGTATATTTTCAACATTAAAAGATTGTGCTTTAATATCAAAATGGGCCGGCGGAATAGGATTACACGTTCATAATGTTAGAGCAAAAAATAGTAAAATTCGTGGTACAAATGGAATATCTAATGGATTAGTTCCTATGTTACGTGTGTTTAATAATACTGCCCGCTATGTAGACCAGGGAGGTGGTAAACGTAATGGATCATTTGCTATATATATAGAACCTTGGCATAAAGATATTTTTGATTTTTTATTTCTTAGAAAAAATCACGGTAGTGAAGAAGAAAGAGCAAGAGATTTATTTTATGGTATATGGATGACTGATTTATTTATGGAAAGGGTAAAAGAAAATGGATCTTGGACTTTATTTTGCCCCGATGAAGCACCAGGATTAGCCGATTGTTATGGTGATGATTTTAAAGAACTTTATTTGAAATATGAATCAGATAAAAAATATAATGGTGAAAAAATTGAAGCTAGAAAATTATGGTTTGCTATATTAGAATCACAAATTGAGACAGGAACACCATATATATGTTATAAAGATGCTGCTAATAAAAAATCAAATCAACAAAATCTAGGAACTATTAAATCTAGTAATTTGTGTACTGAAATAATAGAATATTCTTCACCTAAAGAATATGCTGTATGTAATTTAGCTTCAATAGCTTTATCTAAATTCGTTAATGCTGATACAAATGAGTTTGATTATGATATGTTATGTCATGTTACCAAAATCATAACCAAAAATTTAAATAAGGTAATTGATGTTAATTATTATCCTATTCCAGAATGTGAGGTATCAAATAAATTACATAGGCCTATGGGAATAGGTGTTCAAGGATTAGCAGATGTATTTGCTTTAATGAAAATTGGATTTGATAGTGAAAAAGCAAAAGAAATTAATGAAAACATATTTGAAACTATATATTATTCAGCATTAGAAACATCATTAGAAATAAGTATAAAGAGAGAAAAAAATATTAAAGAAATTAAAAATTTAATAGATAAAATAGAAAAATCAAAAATTTCTAATGATGAATTATCTGAAATGAAAAAAGAATTATCAGCATTAAAAAAGATTTATAAACCGATTAAAGAAGAATTAAATAGAGATAATTATTTAGGAAGTTATTCTAGTTTTGAAGGTAGTCCAATGAGTAAAGGTTTATTTCAATTTGATTTATGGAACGGAAAAGCCAGTGATCGTTATGATTGGGAAGAACTGAGATCTAAAGTAAAAAAGCATGGTATACGAAATAGTTTACTATTAGCACCAATGCCTACAGCATCTACGTCACAAATTTTAGGAAACAATGAATGTATAGAACCTTTTACTTCAAATATATATTTACGTAGAACATTAGCAGGTGAATTTGTGGTGATAAATAAATATTTAATAAAAGATTTAATTAATTTAAATTTATGGAATGAAGATATTAAAAATATGATTATTAAAAATAATGGAAGTGTTCAAGATATAGATATAATACCTGATAATATTAAAATTGTATACAAAACTGTATGGGAAATAGGAAATAAGCCTTTAATAAATATGGCGGCAGATAGAGGTAAATATATATGCCAATCGCAAAGTTTAAATTTATTTGTTGATAAACCTGATTTTAATAAATTATCTAGTATGCATTTTTATTCTTGGTCAAAGGGATTAAAAACTGGTATATATTATTTACGAACAAAACCAGTTGCTCAAGCGCAGCAATTTACAATTGAGCCTGAAAAAAAACAAACAAAATTGGTATGTAAAAAAGATGATCCAGATTGTTTAATGTGTGGTTCATAAATAAAATATATTAATATTATAAATGGTTAAAAAAATTATATATAAATCTCTTAACAAGAAAACACCAATTAAAAAGAAAACACTAAGTAAAAAGAAAACACCAATTAAAAAGAAAACACTAAGTAAAAAGAAAACACCAAGTAAAAAGAAAACACCAAGTAAAAAGAAAACACCAAGTAAAAAGAAAACACTAAGTAAAAAGAAAATACCAATTAAAAAGAAAACACTAAGTAAAAAGAAGAAAACATTATATGATAATAAAATTAAAAATAATATAGTTTTAAAAAAAGGATATTGTGAAGCAA
>Ga0209634_1002969_pt1 | contig 11673 bp, 6 predicted proteins | sample LinPmetageLP40_FD_184043 | JGI IMG/M metagenome (GOLD analysis project Ga0209634, IMG submission 184043) | Marine viral communities from the Pacific Ocean - LP-40 (SPAdes) (version 2) | ecosystem: Environmental > Aquatic > Marine > Oceanic | place: Pacific Ocean | collected 2010-08-26 | reverse complement strand
ATAGTCATGGCAGTAGTGTCTAAAGCACTTGAATTTGAAACTCTAAATCTAATCGATTGACCAGTTGTAGTGTGGTCTATATAAGATGAGCCTGCAGGATTAAATCTAAGTACATTTTCAGCAAACAAACTATTTTGGTTACCAACATAAAGCTCACCTGCAACATCTGCGTTGCCCGTGAAACTTGGACTTGCTAATGGTGCTTTTGTTGCTAATGCTGTAGTAAGAGTAGTAGAATAGTTTGCATCGTCTGCAATTGCAGCGGCTAATTCATTAAGGTCATTTAAGGCACTCGGAGCTCCACCAATTAATGCAGTAATTGCAGCATCTGTATAAGCTGTTGTTGCTATTTTAGTAGAACTATCTGCTGCTGATTGTGTTGTTGCAGTTGTAGCACTTGCTATTGAACCAGTAAATGCACCTGCAGATGAAATACGCTCAGTACCTGCTATGGTTAAACCATTCTTTACTTCGAAATTTTTATTTGTAGCCATTTACGATTTCACTCTCCATCGTTATGTTGTTATATCTATTTATACACTTATTGCACTTGATACAACTTTTATTGTAGAAGAAGCATTGCTTCCCATAGTTACTTTTAATTCCATATTACCACCAGAGATAGCTGAATCAAATGTTGCAAGAGAAGAACCACTAAAGATTGTTCCATACTCTGTTAAGTATACAGTTGTTCCATCATGTATTGCATTTAATTCTGTTGAATGATATGATGAACCCTGTGTTATTTGTACTTGATATTTAACTGTTCTATATGTAGCAACTGCATGTGAAGCCACTGTCGTTGCGCTCGTTGCACTAATAGAAGTACTATCAGATCTTACATAAGAATTACCAACTATGAAATTGGAATTACCATCCCATGATGGCGCGCCTGTGCTTAATTTAGCTGGTGTTACTGTTGCATCACTTGGTGTTCCTATACCATTTACACTTGGATAAACAACTTCAATTGCTGTTGTGGCTGGTGGTATATTACTTCCACCGAATGCTAATGTTGTTCCACTTACTGTGTATTGGTCGTGGTTTTGATAAACCCCATCCCAGAATACTTGTAAATAGTTTTCATTTGGTGGGGCAACACTTAATGTGTATGAATGCGCTGTACCATTTCCTGTAAATGTTTCTACATTTGGACTTGTTCCAACTATGCCTGCACCAATATGATGTACAACAACTTCCTGACCGCTTGTTATACCAGCATCAAATGTTAATGTTGTACCACTTAATGCGTATGAATTTTTATTCTGATATACACCTTCCACAAAGGCCATAATCTCATCTTCTGAAGCCGGAGCAACCGAAAGTGTATAAGCATTCTGTGAACCTGAAGCTGTAAATAAATCTGTTGTAAATACTGAACCCGACCCACCTGCTATTGTGACTGTGTCTGAACCTGCTGCAGTTGTTAATACTATACCTGCCCCAGCCGCTAATGTTAATGTATCTGCAGTTGAATCTGCAACAACATTTGATTGTCCACTAACTGCGATTGTTCCAAATGCATTAGCACCAACTGCGGTATTTGTAAATGTAATTGTATCTGAACCGGCTGCTGTTGTAATAGCAAGACCTGTTCCAGCAGCTAAAGTTAATGTATCAGATGAACTATCAGCAACAACATTGCTTTGTCCTGATACTGAAATTGTTTCGAATGCATTGCCACCAGCTAATCCCCAACTTAAATTTCCAGAACCATCTGTTTTAAGTGCGAATCCTGCTGTGCCGTCTGCTGCTGGTAATACCCAAATTTTATCAGCACTTAATGCTGGAGCTTCGAACCCTACATAATTTGAGCCTTCATAAAATCTTAATTCTTTATTTGAACCATCTAATGATATATTACCTGCAACTGTTAAGTCACCAGATAAATCTGCACTTACAGATGTTAATGCACCTGTTAATGTTAAATCTGCTTGTTCTGTAATAGCACCAACGCTACATACTGTTTCTATTATTGCTCCACTAGCTGGTGCTGTATCAAATGCTAGTGTTGTACCAGATACAGTGTAATCTGTTTTCTGCTGGTATACACCATCGATATAAACTAATAGATTGTTTTCTGAAACTGGTGCAGTTGTAACTGTATAATCTGTTGCTGAACCATTACCTGTAAATTGATTCACTACACTATTGCCTGTTCCAATAGTCCTATAGAAAGCAACAATTTCTACAACATTACCTGATGCTATAGCATTAACAAATGTTATAGTTGTTGAGTTAGTTTCGGCATAATCTGTTGTAAGTTTTTGTAATATACCATTTAGGTATACTTGAACTGCGCCAGTAGTATAACTTAATGAAACGGAATTATCATCGTTTCCAGTAAATGCTGTTGTGCTAGAAGATGTTGTATAAACAAATCTTTTAACGATATCTGAAGCCGATGCTCCACCACCACCACTTCCTGAAGATGCAAATGTAACTGTATCTCCACTAGCACTAGTAGTAAGTGTCATATTAGAACCAGCAACTAATGTTAATGTATCTGTTGCTGTATCTGCTACGACACTTGATTGACCTGAAACTGCAATTGTTTTAAATGCTTCTGATACTGTACCTGTGCCAGGAATAGTAATTGTTTTAGTTGCACCAGTACCTGTTGCTGTTACTCCAGCACCTACAAAGTTAATTGTTGCTGCAGCCGTTGCTAAGGATGAACCTTCTTCTTGTACAGTTATTGCTGAACCACCACCACTACTTACTGTTGTGAATGTAAAACCACCACTACCATCTGTTGTTAGTACCTGACCGTTTGTTCCGTCAGAACCAACATCATTTAAATCTAGTAAACTTGCCGCTGCAATTCTAGCATCTGCTCGAGCATTGGTATAGTATAGATTAGTATTTTCTGTTATTGCAGAAGTGTTTAGTGTTATATCTGCAGTACCGTTAAACGCGACTCCTGATATATTTCTTGATGTGGCTAATGCAGTTGCTGTATCTGCGTTACCTGTTAATGCACCTGTAACATTACCAACTAAGTTAGCTGCAATAGAATAGTTAGCGGCGAACCTTTGATTAGCATGGTCCCATGTGAATGTAGGTATAGTACCTGAAGACCAAGCACCAAATGTAAGTCCTGCGCCGTTAGTTGCTGAACTTGTTGTTGCTGCTTTACCAACTGTTATATTTAAATCTTCTACATCTAATGTTGCAACATTTAAAGTTGTACTTGTTCCATTAACAGTTAAGTTACCAGTGATGATTGTATTACCATCTACTTGTAAATCATTAAAGGTTACATTAGAAGTTGTTGCAACTGCTTGACCTATAGATATAGCACCATTAGAAACTGTTACTCCAGTTCCAGCACTAATATGTGCTCGTACTTCTGAAGCGCTTGGACCAGTATATGTAATTACACCAGTTGAATTATTATATGCTAATGAACCATCTCCACCAGCATCTGTGACTGATATTAATGCACGAGTTGTAGCTGCTGTTGTTTCTGAAAAAGATATAACACCTGTTGAACTATTATAAGATAAATCTCCACTTACACTAATTGCACTTCTTGCTCGAGCGTTAGTAAAGTATTGATTTGTTCCTTCTGTTAAATCAGCAGTATCGAATCCTGTTAAATTTCTTGTACCATAATCTGACCTACCACCCATATAACCATGTGATGAACATTGGTAATGTAATACCATTGGAGTAGCATCAGTAGGTACAATAGTTGTATGCGCGCCTGAATTTCCTGGTGTACCAGACGTTGTTACACCTGTACTATAAGCAGTTGTTTTATCTGCCTCATAATATAACCTAAGTGGGTGTCCAGAGTTAGAACTATTTGATTGGTCAAACTTATAAGTATTTCCAGGAACAAAATGAAAATGTGGTGATTCAATACCATTTAAAAAGTATGCTGAACTTGAACCTGACCCATGATGTGGGTGCGATGCTGTTTTACTAGCAACGGTTACGGTAATAACTATTTCATTACCTTTTCTTATTTTATGATAAGTGTCTGTTGCGGAGCCAATCTGAATTACGCCATCAAGAGAAGACTCTGTAGTCTTCATATACGCTTTACCGTCATAGGTATTAAGCGCTAATTCGCCTAAGTCTAGATTACTTGTAGTTGGAATGCCTCCAGCTGTTGCTGAACGCCTCAGTTGTATGTTTGTCTTTCTTGCCAATTTTGGCTCCTAAATGTTCAATCCTTATATAAGGAAGTTAATATAATATAATTATACTTAGTATGTTCCGCCATCTATGATAACAGAAGCTATCGGTACACCTGACCCATTAAACTGCATTATCGCACCTTCTGAAGAAGATGTTACATATGATAGTGCTGTTCCACCTGCATTAGATGTAATAACTGCATCGCCTGTAAATGAACTTACACCTGTACCACCATGGGCAACTGCCAAATCAGTGGTTAGTGTTAAGGAGGCCGCCGAAGCCGCACCAGTAACTTGTAATATGTCATCAACCTGGACTGTTCCACCAGCTGAATCTAATATTAAATTACCTGATGTTGTGTCTATTTCGTTTGCTGCAGTGATACCAACTCTTACGGCATCAAGTGTAGCACCAGTACCATAAATATCTCCAATGTTTAAGTCACCCCAAGGTGATGAAGCATTATCGCCTCCACTTAAATCTTCGTCTGGAGTAAATGAGAATCTTTGAGTTTGTATATCAAAACCAAAGAAACCATCTTTAACGGCTGAACCATTATGCCATTTAAATCTAATACCTCTATCAAGACCATCGGCTGATGAGGTATCCTTTGCTAATTCCATTACTGGGTCAGCTAAAGTAACTACTGTTGAATCCACTGAAGTGGTTGTTCCAGAAACTGTTAGGTTTCCACCAACTGTTAAATTACCTTGTGTTGCTACTGTATCAGTTGACTGATTACCTAAAGTAACATTTCCATTTACTTGTAATGTTCCACCAACAACTGTATTACCAGATGCCTGAACAACTGAGAAGTTTGTACCACCAACATTTAAAGTCGTACCATCGAAGGTAAAGTTAGCGTCATCTTCTAGTTCTCCACCTGTACCTGCTATAACAACTCTATTGTTTGTTAAATCTTCGATTGTAGCAGATGCGATTGCCGCTGATGTAGCAACATCTAAAGTTGCAACATCTAATTCACCAGCAATAGTAACATTGTTTGGTAAACCTATTTGGACATTATTGCCTGATGCTGCAGTTTCGATTTCGTTAGCAGTACCAATAATACCTAAGGTTTCTTCAGCTGAAGAAGCTCCTGTAAATATATCGATTGCAATTGAACCACTATCGCCTGATACGCTCAGGTCAATAGTATCCATAAACTCTTTAACACCTTGTGCTGTTATTAATTGAGCATCTGTTGGTGAACCAGGCATTGAAGTAACAATACTTGTTACAACTTGTCCAGAACCACCTGATGATTCGAGAGCTAAACTTCCGATATTTAAATCAGATACATGTTTGTTGGCGTCAACAATTAAAGCACTACTTGCTGTTGTTGTTCCATGTACATGGTCTAATAATTGAGTAAAATACTTACCACCTATTAGGTCTACAGAAGAGGCAACTCCACCTGATTCTGTTCCAGTACCGACATATAATCTGTCACCATTGTTTGCTTGAGTACCGGTTACATAAGAGTATGCCAGTTCACCTGTTTTAATATTAGCCGGAGCGGTAGTTGTAGAACCTGTAGTTAATATTTTTATTCTTGTTAAATTAGCCACTAGTACGTGCCTCCTGTTATATTAGTATTTATATTGCCAACCGTAGTGGTTATTGCAAATTTGTTAGTTGAACCATTATATAATAATAATCCGCCATCGGTTGCAGCAGATGCATCAACATCTGATAAATCGGTTAATCTTACATTACCGATTTTTAAAGTCTGAGCTACAATTCTATTTGGATTTTGTCGTATTTTTGCTTTTATATTCGCCACTATACCGTTACTCCTGGTGTGATTTCAACTTGCCCTTCTAAAACTCTTGTTTTTATTCCAGCGCCGTTTGTGATTTCTACATCATAAACATATCGCCCGGCCTTCATTGCTACGGTTTGTGCGTTTGTTAAACCTAGATTTAAGGTACCTGTAGTCCTAGGACTAGCAAAGGTCACTGCAAAATCTACTTTCGTAGATGATGAATATGTTTTCCTTATCTGTCCGGCCGCTGTATGGCCAGTCAAGTCAACTGCATCACCATCTGAATCAGTCACATCAACTGCTGCTGAATAATCAGCACCTTGGTCAATAACAATGTTAGAGTATACTGCCATTTTTTATTTCTCTATACCTTTATTTATAATTTTTAATTCCTCAATTTCAGCTTTTAATAATTTAATTGCCTCAATTAAGTATCCTACGGTATTACCATAAGCAACACCTTTTGTTCCATCTTCTGATTCATGAATTAATTCAGGAGCTATATGTTCTAGCTCTTGAGCAATAACACCAGATGATAGTTTACCATCTTGGTCGTTACGATTAAAGGAAACTCCTCTCATATCGAATACTTTTGAACCGTCAAGAGTTTGTATATTATCTTTTAATTTTTTATCTGAGAAAGCTACTACATCAGCAGTTGCTGTAAATGTTCCAGTGTAAGAACCTGTCATTGCAATTGTTGAACTACCAGTTGCCGCACTTACTGATATACCATTTCCAGCGACATTACTTGTGACAGTATTAGTATTGGTATCTGTTGAAGATATAACACCTGTTGAAGATATTGATACATTAGTACCACCAGAAAAGTTAGCTCTTACTTGAGCTGCAGTTAATTGAGTATTTGTATCAGTATTAGTATCTGTTGAAGATATCGTAATTGTATTACCAGATTGTGATACAGATGTTGCACCACCACCGTTAAATGTAATATCACCTGAATTTAATGAAGGCGAACCACTTTGTCCTTTTATCCTTGTTACAGTATCTGTATTAGTATTAGTATCTGTTGAAGATATTGTAATGGTATTACCACTTCTTACTACAGATGTTGCTCCACCACCATTAAATCTTACAGCTTCAGTATTTGAAATATTTTCGTTTGTACCACCATTTGCATTAATATTAAATGAATAATTATTTGCATTGGCGGCAATACCATCTAATTTACTATGGTCAGCATTTGTAAAGTTGTTTTGAGTTAAACCACCGTCACCAACTGAATATTGTGTATTGACTGATGATATATCTATTACATTACCACTTCTTGTTACTGTTGTTGCGCCACTATCTGTAAAGGTAATTGTTTCACCTGAACCAATTGCTTCTGCTGCACCACTATTAGCTTTAATACTAAATGAACCATAATTATCTGCGTTACTTGCTCCAGAGTATCCAAGAGCTGAAAGTGATATTGCAGTTTGACTAACTACTGATGTTAAATGACCTCTTGCGTCTACTGTTATTCTTGGAACCACAAACTGACTTCCGTATGAAGCCGCACTTACGCCTGAGTTATCATGCTGAATTGTTAATGTATCTGCACTTACTGATGTTGTTAAATTATTACCACCCACAATAGTAAGTGTATCATTATTATTATCTGCAACAGCCGTACCTGAGGTTGAAGCTACATTTTTAAATATGTTTTGAGATGAACCTTTATCTGAGTTTGTAATTGTAATGTCAATATCAGTACTATTTAAAGCACCTGCAATAGTGATACCACTTCCTTGTATAAAGTCTAAATCTCTTGTACCTGTTAAATCCGTTGGAGTTAAATGACCAGAAGCTCCATTATTTGTTTTTATTTGTGGAGTAATTAAACTGTTAACAGTATCTAGTAATTGGTTACCATCAGCTTCCCATTGGTCAGTTGCAAAGTTATATACTAATGAGTGAGTACCTGTTACTCCTGCAGCGGCATTTGAATGCGGCGCAGTGGTTCCTGTAAATGCTCTTGTTTCTAAACCAAATCCACCTGTACTTGGTTCTCCACCTGCTGTTCCCATTAATACCAATGTATCCTCAACAGCAAGTGTTGAAGTGTTTAAGGTAACTGTATCACCTTGAACTAATAGGTCACCTGTAACTGTTAAATCATTTCCAATTGTTACATCGTTTGGTAAACCTACTGTTACTGTTCCAGCACTTTCCGCTACTGTTACTTCTGATGAAGTACCTTGAACAGTTAATGTTCCACCTAAGGCGACTGGACTTGTATTTGAACCATCACTAATTGTAATAGTTGAGTTTGATAATTTACTATTACCAATTGAACCTGCTAATTTAGAAGCTGCAATTGAACCTGCTAACATAGTATTTTCTACAGTTCCAGCTCCTATTGTTGCTGTAAGTGTAAATGTACTTGTTGCTAAATTTGTAAGAGCAACTGAACCTGATAAGTCTCCACCTAATGAAATTGTTGGGTCTGCTGTTAGAGCAAAATCAAAATTACCATTGGCGGAATCCCATGTCACATCAATTCCTGTCTCACTATTAGTTGTAATTAAATCCTTTGCATTATAAAATGTTACTAAATCTTGATATACATGGTTAACATTACCACTATCTGAAATGGCTGCGCCACTTTCATTTAATCCTTTTATTCTAAATGCTCTATGCCCCTTTGTTGCGGCTACCATTGTCTGGTCAAATATTAATTCAACATCATTACCTAAAGAATAATTGCTTCTTTCAAATGAAAGACCTCTTTGATTTGTGTTTGATGTTATGTTTAAAAATGCTGTATCAAATCCAAGTGATGCGCCTGTTCCACCACCAACTAATAAATTACCTTGCCTAATATCAAGTGTTGCCCCAGTAGGTACAAGAATTGTATTACCTGTTGTATATGTTGTGTTTGAATTTATTGTTTGTGTTGAGGCCGATGTTAATTTCACACTTGCTAGTGCGTCAGCATGGACTTCGTTCACTGCTGCAACTACATTACCTGTAGCTGATGTAACCAAACTTGAATGATTGCCAAGTTCTGTTCTTAATTCTCTTATACCGGCTGATAAATTAGTAGCAGTTAGACCTGTTAAAGTCATATTACCAATATCAACTTCATGTTCTAATATGGCTGAAACAACATTATCGGCTGTCATTCCAGATAAATCTGCTGCAACTAGACCTGTTCTTGTGCCTCTTAATCCTGTTTCTAATTCATTAATAGATGTAACAATGTCTGATTTATTATTACTGCCTAATTCTAATATATTACCAACATCATCTTGGACTTCGTTAATTGCATCCACAAGATTTGTTGATACTATTTTTATTACATTACCAGCTGATGCCGCAGTATTTAATTTAATTATACTACCGAATGTAGCATCAACAGCTGTTAAACCAGTATGTTGTGAGGATAAAATTGTATTTGTACTTACACTTCTACCACTTGAACCTGGGTGTACTCTTAATGCTGTACTTGCACTATATGTACCTGATTGATTTTTTAATCTGATTCCGTTTGTTATGTCACATGATAATACCTTTGCTCTAAAAGTAACAGAAGCATGTGTTAAATCGGTTTGTGCACTTGCTGCATGATAAACTTCTACATTTTCATGAGCGAATTGTGTAAGTGTTGGTGAACCTGTAAGGGCAATAGTTCCTACATGATTTGGGGCTACAAAAGTATTTGTACCAGATAATGCTTGAGTTAATTCTGTAGCGCCATTGAATACTTTTACTACGCCGACATTAAGTGATTCAGTGTGTGCATTATTATCAATTGTTTCACCTGGTTTAACTTCAAACCTTAATCCACTTGTTGTAAATAATGTCTGAGAGGCAGCAGCTGTAATTGATTCTGTCTTATCAAGTATTCTTGCATCAATTAAACCATTGTCTCCTACATGTAGGGATACTTCGTTATTCTTTTGACGAAGTTGCTCAATGGTATCAGTTTTTTGTATTCTTGTTTCGTTATTGATTGCCATAATTATTTACTCAAGCCCTTTATTAATTTTTTTAATTCAGCAACATCTTTTTCAAGTTGCTCAATTTTATTTTCCTTTTCTATTTGAAGTGCCATTTGAGCTCTTCTTCTTGTAAAGGCATTACTATTTGTATTTATAACTGCTCCAGTATTTGTATCTTTTACTAAATCTGGATTTTCTTTTATTTTTGTTTTAGCCATATTATATCCTATGTCGCGCAAATTGCTCTAAAGTCTTTAACCAATGGTGGTTGAGCAGAATTTGTTCCTTTCAATACCAATTTAAATTGAATCGCACTATAACTTGCATTGATTCCGAATGGGTCAATATCATATTGAACTTCTTGGAATTGTGTTGCATTAAATGGTATTATACCACCTACCGGAGATACTTTATCAAAGGCAACAGTAGTAATATCTGTATCACCATTCACGGCTCTGAAATGTAATTCAACATCAGCCCCACCTGGTTTTAAAATATTAACAAATACAGTTGCAATGTCTGCCTGTTCTGCTAATTCAATTTTCTTAGTAATATATTTTGAAATTTCTCCACCACCCGATGTAACCTCTTCAGATACACCAGTACTGGTTATTATATTTTGAATTGAGTTTGCAGATAGTCTGTTCATATCAATAACAGGAGATAATGCATCGTTTGTTGAAGTCATTACACATGTTAATTGGAATGATTTAACACCAGCTAAACTTGTTGTTTCATTTTGCTGAGAGTATATAGCCATAGGTACAGGGAAATAAAAATTTCTATTTGGTAATATTTCATAACCATCTCCACTACCAGTTAAGGCATAACCTGTTTCACTACCACTCGCACTTTTTGAAGTGTATGTTTTTAGGAAAAATCTTACTGATGTTCCAGGCACTTGCATGTTTTGAACAACTGGATATAATAAATCCATGTGTCTGTTTCCAGTAGCTTTAATTGCCGTTCCACCACCATAACCACTTGCATTAGCACTTGTGGTCGCCACAGTTATTGAATATGTATCATGTGTTATAGCAGATATGGTATGTGTTCCATTAATTTCTGTAATTGGAATATTATTTATCTTTTGTGGACTTCCTGTTCCAACAACACCTGATATAACTACTCTACTACTTGTATGATATAAACCATGATTTTTATGTAATACTTTAATTACTCTACTGCCACTAGTAGTAAAGAGTCCGTTTGCCTGTAAAGTTGTTGCAGGTACCACATCATTTGTAAATGTGATTTTATTGGTTTGACCTGTTTTAAATTTAGCTCTATTTAACTTGAATTTTAAATCCTTACTTTGTTCTGGTGTCCATGTTGAAGCATTTGCTGAACTGAAGAATACACCATTATATGGTTGTTTTGTAATTCTTTGTTGTACATCAGATACATCAAATCCACCCATTTCAGCAATCCACACTTCGTAATCATCTGATTGAGATGTAATTACTATTGCGTATTCTGTATCTTGAGCTAAATAAACTGGATAATCGAATGCAAAGTTGGTTGCAGTTGCTGCAGTTGCCGATACATTTACCGAACTTGGATATAATATTTTATCAGCACCAGGTACTATTCTTTGTGTCGGAGTACCATTTAATGTTGTTCTGATAGTTACCCTTACTGGAATAGTTGTACTTTTTGATTTAAAGAATAAGTCAACTGATTTAGCAAATATACCACCTTCTTTATCTATAAGAAGTGTTTCTGCGACAGGGTCAATCCATGTTGTGGTTTCAGATACACTAGTATCAACTAATGTTCTGTCATCATTTAATTCTGATTGTACTA
>Ga0209634_1002968_pt1 | contig 11673 bp, 7 predicted proteins | sample LinPmetageLP40_FD_184043 | JGI IMG/M metagenome (GOLD analysis project Ga0209634, IMG submission 184043) | Marine viral communities from the Pacific Ocean - LP-40 (SPAdes) (version 2) | ecosystem: Environmental > Aquatic > Marine > Oceanic | place: Pacific Ocean | collected 2010-08-26 | reverse complement strand
ATTCTTGCGGTATCAATGCTAAATATGAAGCTGATTACGAATCACTCGAAAGCGAAATAGCGAAGTCTCAATCCCTTAACAGTGAGTCTACTGATTGGGATCAAGTTGCTAAGTATTGCAAAAACATTCTATCCAGCATTAGTAAGGATTACCCTACTGCGTGTTATTACGCATATTCTTTGACCCTTAAAAACGGCTACTCTGGCATGCTAGACGGTTTTTCTTTAATTGAAAAAATGTCAGATCAATACTGGGACAACCTCTTCCCTCCCGTTAAACGCCTAAGAGCAAGGCAAAATTCAACTCAATGGCTGATTGAGAAAATTGCGGCCTATTTAGAGAGCAATGAACCTAAAGAGTCTGATTTTATTTTTATTGGAGATATTGCCAGTACGGTTAAAAATCTAGATTTTCTATTAGCTGACAAAATGTCCGAAAGCGCGCCTAACTTTGCCGACATAAATCGCCCGCTAAAACGCTTAAAAGAAATCGCTAAAGCTCAGGCAAAGGCTCAGCCACCTAAGGCGGCAGTCGAACCAGCTATCGCAAAGCCAGAGCCAGTAGCTGAGCAAACCCAAGTACAAGAAACAGCAGTGCCTGAACAGGCAGCGCAAACAGTTGCACAAGCGCCAGTCCAAGACAGCCCACAACCTACTGCGACAAAGCCTGCTGTTAAACCTGCCCAGGCAAGCCCAAAGAAAAGCAATTCATCCTCTATTACTACTGAGGTAGTGGGCGATATACAAACTGAGCAAGATGCCAAAAAAGCATTTAAACAAGCGCAAGATATTCTTAAAAAATTATCAGGCTATCACGCGCAGGTGAAAGCATCTGATCCTAAGCGTTTTCGCTATAGCCGCGTAGCGTTATGGGGTAGCTTAGACAAGTTACCACCCGCTAAAGACAGTAAAACCCAATTACCCGCACCACCTGCTGATAAGCTAAAAAAGGTAATTGAGTTATATGAAGCAAACGAATTTTTAGAGTGCGTTGAGCTTGCTGAAAAAAGTGCCGATAAAATGCCTTACTGGTTTGACGGCAATCGCTACATTATTTTAAGCCTTGAAGCACTAGGCGCTGAATACGATAAAGCCAAATATGCGCTTGAGGTTGAGCTGCGTGAATTTATCAAACGTGTACCTAAGATTATTGATCTGCAATATTCCAATGGCGAGCCGTTTGTAAGTGATACCTGTAAAAACTGGTTACAGTCACTTAACGAAACAAATACTGGCTCTGCTGGTACAGCATCTAATGACCTTTTAGCTCCTGTGATAGGTGATGCTAAAAAACTAGCGCTTTCTGGCAAACTAGCCGAAGCGTTTGATCTGCTTAACGAAGCGCCAGCAAAAACCAAACGCGATAAATTTAAAATTAAAATGGCTTGTGCAGAACTTGCCTGTCTTAACGGTCAAGTTAGGGTGGGTATTCCCATGCTTGAGCGTTTAGTAGAAGAAGTTCGCGTGTTGACTGTTGCGGACTGGGAGAGCGATTTTTTATCAAAAGCGTTAGCTCTTTTGGTTAATGCATATGAAAAGTTAGACGAAACCGAATTAGCGCAAAAACAGCAAAAGAAAGAAGCCGCTTACGATCAGCTTTGTTGGTATAACCCAGCACTTATTTCACAATAACTTAAGGAGAAGGTTATGGCCGATGGCAGCGTAGCCCCAAAAGAGCGAATTAATATCGCTTACAAATCCGACACTGGCAATGCATCAGAAAGTGTTGAACTACCGCTTAAATTGCTTGTACTGGATGACTTTACAGGCAAAGAAAATGACGAAGTCATTGAAGATCGTGACCCAATTAACATCAACAAAGAAAACTTTAATGATGTTGTGAAAAGTCATAATTTATCAATGGGTTTCTCTGTTGCTAACAAACTTGAAGAAAATTCTGATGATGACATTAACGTTGACCTAACCATTAATAGCATCAAAGACTTTGACCCTGCAAAAGTAGCTGAACAAGTACCTGAGCTTGCAAGTTTACTTGAGCTGCGTCGCGCGCTTCAAGCATTGCGCGGACCATTGGGTAACGTGCCTGCATTCCGTAAAACTATCCAAGCCATCCTTGAGAACGACGATACTCGCGCTCAGGTTATGACTGAACTTGGCCTAACTGAGTAATAGGAGCGATTATGCCTTTAGAAACAGAAGAGGCCGTATTAGACGCGCCTACCACCAGTCTGCTAGACCAAGTAATGGCTGAAACTCGCATGTCGCCAGAAGATGATGGCTTTGAGACTGCCCGTAAAGGCGTCGAAGCTTTTATTAGTGACTTATTAAAACCGTCTCGCAGCTTTGATAAAGTTGAGAAAAAGCTGGTTGATGACATGATTGCGGCAATCGATCAAAAGATCAGCCTGCAATTAGACGAAGTTATTCAAGCCCCTGAATTTAAAAAAATTGAAGGTGCATGGCGCGGTTTACGTTTTTTGGTTGATCGCACTGACTTTAGCCAAAATATTGCCATCGAAATGATTAGTACGTCAAAAGACGAGCTAATTGAAGATTTTGAAGATGCGCCAGATGTGACTCGCTCCGGCTTATACAAGCATGTTTATTCTGCTGAATATGGTCAGTTTGGTGGTAAACCTTACGGCGCTATCATTGGTGGTTATAACATCAACCCAACTGCACAAGACATGAAACTACTGCAAGATATGGCGTCTGTCTCTGCTATGTCACACGCACCGTTTATCACCGCTGCTGGTCCTCGCTTTTTTGGTTTAGATAATTTTCAAGGCATGCCTGCATTAAAAGATCTTGAATCTATTTTTGAAGGCCCGCAATACGTTAAATGGAATGGTTTCCGTGATACTGATGATTCTCGTAACGTGGCTCTTACCGTTCCTCGTTTTATGTTGCGTGCACCTTACGGCGAAGACAATCAAGTTAAAGAATTTAATTACCAAGAAGGCATTGGTACTGAATTTGAAAAACTATGCTGGGGTAATGCGTCTTATGCATTTGCTGCCAATATGTCACGTAGTTTTGCTAAATATCGCTGGTGTCCAAATGTTATTGGTCCACAAAGTGGTGGTGAAGTATTAGACCTGCCGGTTTACAAATACAAAGAAAATGGCGAAACAAAAATTTATAGCCCAACTGAAGTTATGCTTTCAGATCGTCAAGAATTTGAATTAGCAGAGCAGGGCTTTATTGGTTTAATCGCACGTAAAGGGACCGATAACGCAACATTCTTCTCGGCGAATACTTGTCAAAAAGCAAAATTCTTTGGCAACTCCCCTGAAGATAAGCAAGCCGAAACAAACTTTAAGCTTGGCACTGAATTACCATACTTATTCATGATTGACCGCCTAGCTCATTACATTAAAGTACTTCAACGCGAACACATTGGTAGCTGGAAAACAAAGAACGATCTCGATCGTGAATTGAATAACTGGGTTAGACAATATGTGGCTGACCAAGATAATCCACCACCAGAAGTACGTAGTCGTAAACCATTACGCGAAGCTCGCATTATAGTAAGCGATGATGAAGGAAACCCAGGTTTCTATCGAGTAGAAATGCATGTTCGTCCTCATTTTAAATATATGGGTTCGAGCTTTACATTATCTCTTGCTGGCAAGTTGGATAAAGAATAGTTACAGATTCCCTGAAACTATTTTTTTACCATACCTTAAAACATAAAAGGAGTATTACATGGCAATTCCAGCCTATATGACTATCGAAGGTCAAAACCAAGGTGACATTAGTTCTGGCGCCCTATCTGAAGATTCAGTAGGCACAGCAACTCAAGAAGGCCACGAAGATGAAATAATGATTCAGGCTTTCACTCACAACGTTCCTCGCGGTACAAATGATCAAAGCGGTCAGATCACTAGTATGCCTGCAATGAAGCCAATGAAGATTACTAAGTTCATTGATAAAGCTTCTCCGTTGCTACACAACGCGCTAACCACTGGTGAACAACTTAACGTTGAAATCAACTGGTACCGCATTTCTGCAAGTGGTGAAGAAGAACTTTACTACGTAATGGAACTAGAGAACGCTGTTCTTGTTGATATTGAAACCATTCTTCCTAGCGTTGGCGACCCATCTATGGCTCACCTTGCTCACATGGAAGTTTTACATATCAACCCAGGTGCGATTACTTGGACTCACGAAGCTGCAGGTACTGAAGGTGCTTACCGCTTTGGTGCTAGCCAAGCTTAATCCGCTCAAGGTAAAGCGGCGCTTAGGCGCCGCTTTATTAGGTATATTATGAAAGTTATATCTCTTATTACAGTTATTTTATTTATTTCAGCTTGTGCTGGTAAAACCAGTTTAGAAGTGGCTCCTGATGATTGGGTTTTTGAAGATCGCGCCATTCATTTGCACCTGGTAAGCCCGTCTGATCTAAATGCCATTAGTGGCCGCCCTCATTCTATTGCATTGGGTGTTTTTCAGTTAAGTGACCCAAATACATTTTTAGGTTTATCTGAAACCAAAGAAGGTGCCTTGCAATTACTCAATACGGGTCGTATTGATGACACGATTGCACAGTTTTCACGAATTATTTTACAACCAGGCGAAGAAAAAGTAGCCACGCTACCAAGAGCACAAGGTGCCAAATATATCGCCCTGATCTCTGGTTATTATGGTTTAAGCACCGAGTTAGACATTAAAGTTTTTAATATTCCCATAAAACCTGCCAAAAGAGGGTTTGTGGATTTAGCGTTATCTAACTTAGGTTTAATCGCTAACGAAGCCAAAGCTATTCCGGATGACATCTACATTGATGTCTCAATGGGGCGTAAAAGCACTAAGAAATTTACGCTCTTGAAAGAAGAAGAAATTAACGTATTAACATCAAGTGATTTTTAATCGTTTGAAGCATTTTAAGGACGAAATCGTGAGCCAATCACAACCTATATTCTGGCATCATGGCATGTTTTTACAGCCACAGCATTTTCAACAAAGTGAGCAATACGTTAATGAACAAGTTAACGTATTTAAAAAACATGTTTCTCCTTGGATGTGGGGCTTCACACAACTTGATATTGCAACACAAGCGCTAGCTTCAAAGAAAGTTGAACTGCAAAGCGCAGAGTTACTCATGGAAGATGGCACCTACATTAAATTAGGTGACAATGCATTCGTAAGCCCTCGCTCAATTGAAGGCGTTGATATTGACCCTGAATCACCAAATACTGTGTACCTTGCATTAAAAAAACAATCTGGTTTTTCTTCTAATACCACTAAAATCTCGGATATTTCAGAAGCTGCGAATGTAAGTACACGCTACTTTACGTTTATCGACCCCACAGAGCTAAACGACCGTTATACGCATGGTGAATCGGCTCAGGTTCATCAGTTAACGTTAAAACTTGATATTGTTCTTGAATCTGAAAAAGAAAATTACACTGAATATAATTTAATTCCGTTTGCACAAATTGCACTGGATGGTGAAAGCCACGTTTATATTGCGGACTACATTCCACCTTGTTTAAACATTCAAGGTAGCGAGAAGCTCATCAAACAACTTACCGAATTAAAAGATGAGTTAGCCGGTCGCGCCATACAGCTTAAAACAGGCTTAGCCATGCTTGGTTCTAACTTAGATGCCAACAGCCTACGCTACCGTATGAGTTTACAGGCCCTATCTCGTTATGTGCCTCGTTTAGCCCATGAGGTTTCTACCCCTCAAGTTCAGCCTTGGACCGTTTATGGTGGCTTAAGAGAATTAAGTGGCGAAATTAGTACATTTACAAGCGAAGTAAACTTACTGGGTGAAACAAATAAAGGTGAGAAATTATTACCTAATTACACTCACCTAAATACTGGGCAGTGTTTTTCTAATATTCGTGGCCTGATTAACCGTTTACTAAACGAAATATCGGTTGGACCACAGTTCTTAGTTGAAATGCTTCGTGAAGAGCAATCTTTCAAAGCAGACATTCCGAAAGATTTCTTTGAAGAAAAAGCCGATTTCTACCTGATCTTAAACAGCGCTGAAGAGTGGGATGTATTTAGCCAGTCGTTATTTACAACCGCTAAGCTTGCCTCAAAAAATACGATTGATGTATTGATCGAGCGCTCACTACCAGGTATTGGCTTGATCCACTCACCAACGGCACCAGCAGGATTACCTAAAAAAGACCAAGCCAGTTATGTGCGCATTGATATTCATGATGATGAGTGGCAATCCATTGAACGTTTTCAAAGTCTGGTTATGCATTGGGATGATGCACCTGATGACCTTAAAGTTGAACTGGTTATCTTGAAGCGATAGGGACAAAATTATGCGATTAGTAGATTTTTATATTGACCCGATTCTTAAAATCAATCAGGCCAAAGCAGACATTCAATTTTTAGAAGATAATTGGGAGTCATTTAAAGCGGACCTTATCAGTAGCCTGTTAGATGCTCAGGTAAGCGCGGTTAAATCGGGCTTTCCTGAGAAAACATGTGCTGATGCTTTGTTTCCTATTATTGCTTATATTGATGAGTGTATTTTGACATCAGAATGGCAAACTCGATCTTTATGGCAAAAGAACTCATTACAGCGTCACTTTTTTAATACCACTAATTCTGGTTATGAGTTTTATGAACGTTTGCATCAGCTGAATCGACAAGGTGATGATCGCAGTGTGCGTGAGATTTACTTATTATGTTTAAGCCTAGGTTATAAAGGCCGTTATTTCTCCCCGCAGGATCGCCCCAAAATTGAAGAAATTCGGGTATTTAATTTAAGCTTACTGTTGCCAAATGATGCAAATAAGGTTTTTGAAAAATCAACTTTATTTACAGATGCTTATCATGAACACGACCAAGTAAATACCTTACGCAAATCAAGAATCAACTTGATTCCTTTTTTTGCTATCACCCCTTTTATTGTCGTGACTGCCACACTTATTTTTTACTCCTTCCAGATTGGCCAAGGTTTAAATAGCATTATGGAATTGGTGAAATAAGATGAAAACATTTTTACGCATATTAATGTGGACTTTTGTCGCATTACTTGTCAGCGCCATTGTTCTGAGTGTTAACTATTTACTCGAGCAACCACTCGAAAACGGCCTGATGGCACTTGCTGTTATTTTTGGTTTGTATTTAACTTTTATTTTGCTGCGTAAACTGTTTATTCGTTTACGGGCAAAAGCTCAGGTACGAGGCTTACTTAACCTAGGTAAAGAAGATGAAGTAGACGATGAGCTAGGTATGACCAGCGCTGAGCTCAACCGCTCTTTAAAGAATGGTTGGAATACAACTATTAAGGCGCTGAAAAAATCACAGCTTAAATATCAAGGTGATCCGCTTTATGCCCTACCTTGGTATATGGTATTTGGTCGCCCTACTTCGGGTAAAAGTACTAGCCTTAGAAACTCAAAATTACTGCTCCCTTCTATTGATTTATCTGAGCATAAAGATGGCTCAACTCTTAACCTTGAGTGGTGGCTGTATGAAGAAGGTATCGTCATAGATACAGCTGGTCGTTACGCTGTCCCTGACAATATGGAGCGTGACCGTAAAGAGTGGAACTCCTTACTTAGCATGATTGCAAAACACCGCCAAAAAGAACCCTTAAACGGTTTGGTTTTGGCTATTGCTGCTGATCGTTTACTGGGTTGCTCCGAAGAAGAAATTTTAGAAGAAGGTCGCCAAGTACGTAATAGCATCAACCATTTGATGGACAAACTTGAGGTAAAAGTACCTGTTTATTTAATGGTGACTAAATCGGATTTGATTCCAGGTTTTAAAGAATGGGCTGAATATCTACCAGAAGAGTTAAAAACCCAAGCCATGGGTTATTTAAACGAAGCGACTACCAGCGACGTAGATACTGTTGTAGATAAAGCACTAGACAACGTACTGGATCGTTTGAAAGAAGTACGCTTGTTAATGATGGAGCAAACTGAAAACCCAGATGCCAGTCTGTTAACCCTACCAAGGTCTATGGAATCGATTCGTAGCGGTTTGCATGTTTTTATTAAAACCGCATTAAAGGGTAATGCTTATCAGGAAGCACCTCACTTTCGAGGACTGTATTTCAGCTCAAGCTTACAAGAAAAAAATGGTGAAAATGTACGTAATGGTTTGTTCCTACATGACTTTTTCACCAAAATCTTACCTGCTGACCGTGGCTCACTAATTAGCTTACCTTCTGCACTTCGTATTAAGAGTGCTGCTCGAAAATATGCCTTGGGGATCAGTGGTGCTGTAACGTTTAGCTCCATCGTGGGTTTAACCGCTCTTTATAATACTGATAAAGCGGTACTGGATGATATTTATACTAACTATGGCGATACCGCTATATCCGTTAGTAAAGAGCAAACGCCAAGTGATGTGCTGGTTTCGGCTTACCGCCTAAAGAACTTAATTGATTCTATGACGGCCTATAAAGAGCAAGAATACTTGCCTTGGACCACCTTACTCGGCCAAGCCAATCAAGTTGATACTCTACGTGATCAATTTTTAGAGTTTGTGCGCGTTAATCTAATGAAGCCCTATGACAGTCAATTAAAGCTTTCAATTGACCAGCTAAAAGAAGGCCAAACCAGTGCCTTAGCCGGTGGTTTAGTAAGGCGTATTAATGTGATTCAAAATCGCTTAGCGCCCGATAGTGATATTCCGGTGATGCCGATTGGCAGTGAGTATTTACTTGTGCAAAACGATTCTATCGATGCTGAAGAGTCTGAACTATTTAACGAAGTATATTCTGCTTACGTTAACTGGACCCATTCATTAGTTGACTTAGCAGAAGAAAAGAAAACACTGCAAGCCGCACTGCTTTATTTAGTTAAACATAACCACGGTGACTATAACTGGATTGTGCAATGGGCAAATTCTCAAGACTTTGATGGCTATCGTTTGAAAGATTTTTGGGGTGGCAGCTATAAGGTCGTTAACCCACCGACCATAGATGCAGCTTACACCCTTGAAGGTTATGAATTCATCCAAGAGTTTTTAACTGAATTTAAACTAGCCAATAGTGAAGATAAGCAATTATCTGAAATTCAAGAAGATTTTGATAAGTATTACCAACGTCAATATATCGAAGCTTGGTTGTCGTTTGCTCAACGCTTTGATGAAGGCAAGTTACAACAGCGGGACAAAAAAGAATGGCAACAGCTGCTAGAACGTTTCGCCACAGCTGATAACCCATACTTTTCTTTACTCGATACCATGAACGAGCAACTGTCTGCTTTTGAAGGTGCTAACTTCAACTCAAAAGAACAACTCGCATTTTTTGCTGAAGTGCAGTCTTATTCTGTTGCTGATGGACGTAAAGGCAAGCCCAATACCAAGCTACTTAAAAAGGCACTTGGTAAATTTGGTAAAGTCGGCAAGATGGCCAAAAAAGCCATGAAGATTCATAAAAAAGCCACTAAAGGCCAAAAAGGTGGTGAGCAAATGGATTCTGCATTAGACGATGCGGTTGTGGCGGTTGACGCTTACAAACAAGCCCTTGCCGAAATTGCATTTAAGTCTGATTCGCGCACTCAATCACTTAGCTCTGTTACGGACTTATTTAAAGTACCTGATGCACTAGAGAGCGGTAATGGCTCAATGGGCACGGCATGGATGTCCATTAAAGAGTTACAAGCCTTGATTGGTAAACCGGTTTCTACTTCAAAAGTGTTCTGGCATTTATTTGTTGGCCCTATGTACGCCATTTATGACTACATGGAAAACGAAAGCAGCTGTGAAATTCAAGATCGCTGGCAGAACGATGTTTTAGCCACACTGGATGGCGTCAGCAGTAACCAAATAGGTAATCTAGTTGTTGGTGAAGGCGGTGTACTTTGGAACTTCCTTGATACACAGATCGAACCGTTTATCGAGAAAAAATATAAACGTGGCATCGTGCGTGCAAATGTTGAGCAACGCAGTATTAAGCTAAGCGAAGAATTATTGGAAGTATTGAATCAAGCAGAAAGTGGCAAGTTTATTGTTGGTAGCTCGTTTGATGTGGCCGTTAATGCTCTACCAACCGGTGCCAACCCTGGTGCGCGTATACAGCCTTATGCAACGTTTGTTGATTTATATTGCAGTGATGGCACACAAACACTTGCCAACTATAACTACCCTACTCAGCATACATTTAAGTGGGCACTAGAGACCTGTGGCGACACCACATTAAGGATTGAAATTGGTCAGCTAACACTGATGAAAAACTACCCTGGTGTGAAGGGCTTTAGTAAGTTCTTGCAAGAGTTCCAAGATGGGCGTCATATCTTTTCATCCAGCGACTTTCCTAACCAGCAAGCGCAATTGGAAAACTCAAATGTTAGCTTTATTGATATTAACTTTGAAATTCGAGGCCAGCGCCCCGTTATTCAAATGTTAGATAGTGTGCCTTTACAGCTACCTGAAGTAGCGGCTCATTGTTGGTAACCTATTATGAATCCAGCTAACAATGTAACCGACAGAATTAATCTAGTGTATGAAGACCACAAGCAACAACAGGTTGAATTACCCTTACGATTATTGGTCATGTCTGATTTATCAGGCGATTCGCGCAGCCAAGATATGGGGTTGTGCGAATTAGTCACCGTTGAAAATGGCATTAATCAATTAATGGGGGCGATGGATATATCCTTAAGCCTCTCGCTGCCTAATCAGCTTAACCCTGAATCTGATGACGCGGTGGATCTTAATATTGCCTTTTATGGCGTCGATGATTTTGAGCCTGAAAATTTATTGATGGCAGCGCCCTATTTGGCGCAAGCCTATCAGTTATATCGACAACTGGGTGATGAGTCTGTTCGTACTCATCACTTAATAGAATCTTTAGCCGATTACGGCCTTAATACGCAAGTTGATCCAGATTACACACAACGCCTTGTTTTACAGCAAGAGCTACATGAGCGTATTAACAGCCAGCTTAATTTAATTGTGCAGCATGAAAAATTCAGAGCTTTAGAGTCTAGTTGGCGCTCGCTGAGTTTTTTAGAAACGTTTATTGATTATAAAGAAAACATCGAGCTGATCATCGCTAATGTTTCTAAGCAAGCATTAATCGAAGACTTTGAAGACTCACCTGATGTGACTCAGTCTCGTTTATTTGACTTGGTTTATGCAGCAGAGTTTGGTCAATTTGGTGGTCGCCCGTATACACTTATGATTGGCGATTACGAATTTACAAACCGTGCACAGGATATTGCGCTATTAACGTCAATCTCTAAGATTTCAGCCATGAGTCACTGTCCTTTTATAAGTGCTGCCTCTGGGCATTTATTTGGTGTGGATAATTTTTCTGATTTTTCACGTATCCGTGATATCAGCGCGCATTTTGATCAACCCAATTATGCCAAGTGGAATAGCTTTCGTGAAAGCCAAGATAGCCGCTATGTTTGCTTAACACTTCCTCGGTTCATACTGCGATCTAGTTACCGTTTAAGTGGTGAGGGATTTGAATTCATTGAAAGTGCCGCTAAAGATAAAATTGGCTTATGGGGCAACAGTGCTTTTGCCCTTGCTACCCGCTTCATTAATAGCTTTAGCCAATATCGTTGGTTTGTGAATGTTACCGGTGAAGAATATGGGTTGTTAGATGAAATTAGAATGCATCCTTCACAAACACAATTGGGGACATTAATTCCAACTGAAGTGTTAATTTCAGAGCGCAGCACTAATGAATTAATTAACAATGGCTTTACCCCGCTATCGATTCATAAACGCACCGGCAGAGCAGGTTTTACCGCAATACCGTCTTGCCATG
>Ga0209634_1002965_pt1 | contig 11677 bp, 6 predicted proteins | sample LinPmetageLP40_FD_184043 | JGI IMG/M metagenome (GOLD analysis project Ga0209634, IMG submission 184043) | Marine viral communities from the Pacific Ocean - LP-40 (SPAdes) (version 2) | ecosystem: Environmental > Aquatic > Marine > Oceanic | place: Pacific Ocean | collected 2010-08-26 | reverse complement strand
GTTCCTGGTGGACCTCCTGGACCTCCTGGTCCTCCTGGACCTCCTGGTCCTCCTGGTCCTCCTGGTCCTCCTGGAGTTCCTGGTGGTGGTGATTCTGGTGGACCTCCTGGTCCTCCTGGTGGTTGTAATAATTGACTTGCAAAACCTTCAATTTGTGTTTGGTTTGCTTGAATCATTTCTCTTAGTTCATCTTGTGTAGCTAACACCCCTTGATCATCATAAGGAGCATAGTCAGCATACTGTTGTTGCAATGCAGTAATTTGTTCATTTATACTACTTGGATCAAACATATAATCTTCTGGATTAAAATCAGGATAAGGAGGAAGATTTGCAAATTGTTCTTGTAATGCCTGAAGTTTTGCTTGTAATGCTGCTATTATTTCTGGGTCAAAATCACCTATTTGTTGTTGTAACTTTTCAAAACCTTCTCTTAATTCAGTATCATCATACGGATTATACTCATCTTGTTGTTGTTGTAATTTAGCTATTAACTCTTGAATTTCTGTATCATCATACTGAGTATAGTTATCTTGTTGTTGTTGTAATTTAGCTATTAACTCTTGAATTTCAGTATCATCGTAACCTTCTATTTGACTAATAGCTTGTTGGTTGCTTTCTATAAGTCCTCTTAAATCAGTGTCGTCGTAATTTTCAAAATCACCTATAAGTTTTCTTAATTCAGTATCATCATACTGAGATAAATTATCTATAAGGTCTCTAAGTTCTGAATCATCGTACTGAGATAAACCATCAACAATATCTTTTAATCCTGAAATTTCTCCTCGTATAGCTGTGTCATCGTAAGGAGTAAAATCACCTATTTGTTGTTGGTTTTTGCTAATTAACTCTCTTATAGCTGTATCATCGTAACCTTGTTCTTGTAGTGCGGCTATCTGCCTTTTTATTTCTGAATCATCATAAGGAGTAAAATCAGTTATTTGTTGTTGATTTTGGCTAATTAAATCTCTTAATTCATTATCATCATAAGGAGTAAAATCAGTTATTTGTTGTTGGTTTTTGTTAATTAAATCTCTTATAGCTGTATCATCGTAACCTTCTATTTGACTAATAGCTTGTTTATTACCCTCTATGAGTCCTCTTAAATCAGCATCATCGTAATTTTCAAAATTACCTATGAGACCCCTGAGTTCTGAATCATCATAGTTAGATAGTCCGTCTAAACGACTTCTTATTTCTGAATCATCATAGTTAGATAAGCCATCAACGATGTCTTTTAATCCCCCAAACTGATTTCCAAGTTCTCCAAACTGATTTTGAAGCCCTGAAAACTCTTCTCTTAACTCAGTATCATCGTAACGTGGACCATTAAAATACTTAGGTGGAGGACCAATTGGAAACTCGATGACCCTTTGTGGATTAAACTCAGGTAAAGAAGCAATACCTTTTTCTGCTTCCGCAGCTTGTATGTTTTTAAACTCCGCAACATCTGCTTCGTATTGATCAGTAGCGTTAGTAGAAGCAGCATTAGCACTTCTTCTCAGCTCCATTGCTTGTGACGCCGCAGGGTCCATAGTTCTTCTTTGTGGGTTAAGTGCCGCTGTAAATGGATTTGTTGCCATTATTCTGTTCCTCTGTTAATGGGATAGTCTTCTGGATTGTAGAAATGCTGTCTGTAAGAGTTCATCATATCATCTATTGTAGTTTGTATTTCGCCAGTCATTGGTTTTTTATTATTCATTTTTTTATAGACTTCATCGTAATGATCTAACTCATTTCCAAGATCATTTAAACTAACAATACTATAAGATGATAAAATACTTATATATTTTTGTGCAGTCATTTTGCCTTCTGTGTATTTTATTGTTTGATCCAGTAATTTAGGATTAGCTATTAGTTCTCCCATAAAATCACCTGCTCGTGCATTTAAAGCATTATTAAGAGCAGTTGCTCTACGTCCTTTTTGAGTTAAAGGAGGTATTAACATTCTAAATATAAAACGTGCTCCAGGAAATGCTAAAGTTTTTTCTGAAAGAGCTTTTCTAGCTGCTCCTGAAGGAGCTACTCCTTGTTCTCGCATTATTATATTATTAAGAAGTTTTAAATTACCAATGTATTCTGAAGCTTCTTTGCCTCCTCCAAGTAAATCTTTATAAACTTCTTCAAAAGTTACTCTAGGACCTAAAACATTTTCAGGACCTAATCCTTCGTTTAATATTTTATTTAAAGCGTTTGGCTCTATTTCCCACAGACCTGAGCCTCCTCTTTTTAACTTTAGCATATCTTTTGTTATAAAAGTTTTTGTTAAATTCTTTATTTGTTCTTTTAAAACAGGGTCATCGCCTACCGTTTCCATTAAAAATTTAATTCTAGTTCGTAACAGACCTGTTTCTTTTACAGCACTGGTGCTTCTAATTATCTCACCAACTATATCAAATACAGGATTTAATGAATTTGCATCAGTTCCAAAAACACTTTGTAATTGTGTTATTTTTTGATCATATTCTCGCATTGGTTTTAAAAAATTCCTTTCAAAATTTTTCGGACTTACAAATATTTTATTAAAATCATCCCCATAAACAGATTTTAATACATCTTTATTCTTTTTAACAAACTCACGATACGCTTTAGCTTGGGCTAATGCAGAAAGGTCAACGTCAAGTATATTATCATCTATGTATTTTGCCATAGCTTTTCTTACTTGCATTACTCCGTCGTGACCTCCTGTTTCTAGCAGTTCCATAAAACCTTTCGTAGGAGTTGCTCCTTGCGACAGTATAGTAGTAGCTAACTTATCGGGGTTTCCTTGTTGTAACACTGTTGTTAATACAAGATTTTTATTGTCTTTATATGCTTGCGACATATTCAAATAAGATTGTGTTATATCTATTCCGTAATCATTATCCCTTTTATATTGATCTATGATTGCAGTATCTTTTTTACCATAATTGTTTTTAGGTTTAGGATTGCCTAATTTATTTACCCAAACATCATCTCTTAAAGCTTTGTCTATAGTGAGTGATAAAGATTCTTCTATTTCTCCTGCAATTTTACCTAGTCCTCCGATTTTAGTATTGTTTCGTAAATCGTTAAAAACAATTCGCATACTATTTAATTCAGCTAAAGTGAATTCAGGATTTTTAAATGCTGACCCATCAGGTCGTCTACCCGCTAACCTATTTACAGTTTCATCATTCCGCAAAACTTTATTAAGTACCTTCACAATATCAGGGTCGTCTGCGAAATTAATAAGTTTTTTAACATTGTTTTTTAAACCCGTATATCCTTTAATACTTTTACTAGTAAACGTTGCTCCTCCTCGTGCACTTGCATATTTTGGCTGAGTGAAAACTGCATTAAATTCATCTTGGGCGTTTTTTATACGGCTTTGTGTTAGATTTTCTAAGTTAGAACCCGTCTTTTGAAGAGTTTCTCCGCTCCCTGCTTTTGTAGACGACGCAAATAAAACATCATCAACAGGTCCTGCTTCAAAATAAGTAGGGTCTCTTAATTTATTTATAATTTTAAGACCTTCTTCTGTAAACTCGTCAGCTCTAGCAAGGGCAGCTTCAGTTATTTCTGAAGAAACTTCAACACCTAAAGGTGTCCCTGTTCTTGCCTCACTTATCGCTGTCAATAGATCTGAAACAAGTCTATTGTTTCCGTCTTTTATCTTTTTATAAATCGCTGCATATTTAGGATCAGTAGCATTTTCTAAAAATAAATACTCAAAATCAGCCGCAGTTACTGCAAGATCTTCATCAGCGGCAAGAGCTCCTGCTATTGTTGGTTCATATTCTCCCAACTCTCTCCCCATTTTAATACCTAGTTTTCTAACTTGGTCATTTATTTCTTTTTTAGTTAACTGTTTCTCACCAAATGCTAGCGTTTTACCAGAAATTCCTGCTTCTTCTTTTAAAGCATTAGCTCTAAATCTGGCTAATGTTTCGTAAAATTCAGGAGGAAGCCTAGTTCCCATAATACTTTCGTATAATGCAGGAAAAGTTTTACTTACTGTGCCAATAACAGCGGTTCCCCCAAAAGCAAGAGCTCCCATCATTCCTGCTTCTTTAAACATTTCTTCCCAACTCATGTTATGACTGTCCTTGCCTTTACCAACACTCATACGAATAAGATCACCTATTACTGTTGAACCCGCAGATACACTAGACATACCAAGTACTTTTGCTAGATTTGACATAATAGTTAATGGAATTTTAGGTTTACCGCTAAAAGTAGCCAAGGTAGCAGTAAGATCAGCGATTAAAGCAGGAGATTCTTGTCTAATTCCTTTCCAAAAATCTTCGCTTTCTACATAAGGACTTCTTAATACTTTAGAAGTTCCGTCAGCAGACGTTATTCTAAAACCTAATTCAGGTTTTTCACCATCAACATAATTTAATGTTCCCTCTATTCCGTACTTATCTGTAAGATATTTCATTTGTTCTTTGCTTCTTTTTCTAGGTCCTAATGCTAAATCTCTATAAAAACTTTTTTTGTTTTCTCCTAAGTCAACAGGGTTATCAGGATTTAATCCGTAACTTGCAATTTCTTGTGCGTTGTCAAATCTAGGAGGCACTACAGATATAGGAGCTTGACTAGTAGTAAAAGAACCCAACGGTGGGGCAGCTAATCCTCTGACAAAAGGAGATAAATTTTCTTGAGAAGCTTGATATCTTTTTTCAAAGTCTTTTCCTGCGGATAAAGTAGGAAATATGTCTTCTAATTCATAGGGAATGGGGGCTATATTATACGAGTCTAGACGTGCTTGTAGTCTAGGCATATTCGAATTTATTTGTTCTATTTCATCTTGAGTAAATTCACCTGAGTTTATTAAAGCACTCTGTAGTTCGGGACTTTTACCTATTGTGTAAAGTTTTATTTGATCAGGACTGAAAGCAGTTCCATACGTATGGTTAGGGTTATTAGGTAATGGTTTTTTATACGCTTCAGGAAGTCCTGCATCAATCGTAGGTATAATTAATTCATTTGGGTCCATTATTAATCCAGATTGCTAAACGCATTGTTAATTAATTCTTGATTACTTTTAGGAACTGGTTTTTTAACTGTCGCTGTTCCAACCGCATTGTAATCCCACCTATCTAATCCTAATCCAGGTCTTCTTACACGCATAGGTCTAAACGTATAAGCACTTATTCTTGCAGGGTATTCAAAATCGTATTCATTTTTAGGATTTTCTTTTAAAGGAGGTTCATAAAAATCAGTAAACCCTGTTTGTATATAAGAGTTATTTAAATCAAATCTACTAAATTTTTGTTGGAAAGCTAATTGAATCGTATTATCTATTCCTGTTAAAGCGTAAGCCATAACCCTGTTCAGATTCTTTTTCAAAACACCTACATTAGACGTTTGGTTATACCCAATCATTTGTAAATGAAAAGCTAAATCTTTATCTGATAATGTTCTACCTGTTTGTCCGTTAACAGCGGCATAATAATATGCCATCTGCAACATTTGAGATCTTAAAGCAATATCATTATAAACAATATCCCCTAAAGCTTCTCTCATAGTCATGCCATACTCTTCTTCGTACACTTTCGACATTTTTTCAGTAGCTATCTCTATAGCTTTTTCATCTTTGTTCACTACTGCGTTGTATAACTCTTTTGCGTTTTGTCCTGTTCCTGCACGACCTTCCGCTGCGTTTCCTCCGTCTTCGCTATCACTAAAATAGTTATCTATTGTGTTAAATTTAAACGCTTTAGCTAAATTTTCTATTTCTAAAAATCCTTGATCAGCAATTCCAGCAAGTTTACTAGTTATAGTGTTGGGATTTATTTGAGATTTTGAGTCTAAACTTTCTAATTGATCATAAACTCCTCCCGCTATAGTATTAAGTCTAACTGCTGAGTCTTCTTTTACATAAATAGTGTCTGTTAATTCGTTCCAGTATTTAGCATTTGGATCTTCTTCTATATTTAAATTTTGAGTACCTGTTTGTTTTACAAACCCAGGACCCGCAGATATATAAGATCCATCAGGTTGAAGTAATTCTGTTTTAGCACTTTGTGTGTTTATTCGACCTGAATAAATTCTTTTAATTCCATTCTTTTCATCGTTTATATTTAAAAAATTTGCGTATGAGTACTCAGGACCTTTAGGTTCTTTTCTGCTTGAAAGAAAAGTAGCTCGTCTATTTTCTATAGATGTTCTATCGTTTTCTTTTGCTGTTTTTAAATTAGCAGTGCTTTTTGCAAAATCATCTCCACCTCTACCCATTTTACCTGCTATTAAAAGATCTAATAAATCACTACCACCAAAAGAAGCGGCTTCTTGTTCAGGTCCATATATTTTATAAGCCTCTAGTCGAGAAGTATCTGTAAAACTTGGATCAGCAGCATCTGCTCCTATTGATTCAAAAAAAGCAGAGTCATCCATTAATTCAGGAGAGCCTTTGAAAAGACTTTTTAACCCACTAAGAGCAAAAGGTAATAAAGGAGCTAGTTTTTCATCTAAATCAGGTTCGGTTGTTTGCCTAGATGCAGGTCGCCTAGCAGTTGGAAATCTCATCGGGCTTGGAGATAATTTAACATCCATTATTCCTCCGCCATCTTTAGGTCCGCCGAAGGTTGGGAAAGGTGTGTACTGTGATTGTGCCATTAAAAGTAAGTTCCTAAACCACCACCATAACCACCACCATAACCGCCACCATAACTACCAAAACCGCCATAACTACCTGTTCCTTGTGTAGCTCCGCCACCTGTTTGACTATCGGCTCCTGGAGCTGTTTCTCCTGTACCGCCCTGCCCTGTGTAGTTTGCAGCAGAACTTGTTGAGTAATCTGTAGGGTATTGGTAGGGAGTGTTATATGGAGTCGAGGGACCTGTCATATAGTTATTAGGAGTATAAACTCCAGATTGTACAGGTGCTTCTCCACCAGCATAACCATAACCACCCGCCATAGGTCCAAGAGAAGCTGTAAGTGCTCCAACATTTTGCAATGTTTGCATAGGTAAATTATATTGACCTGTATAGTTTTGGTAATTTAAATCCATTAATGATTGTTGTCTACCTCTACCCATACCACCCATACCCATCATAGATGAAACATCTTGTTGTTGTAGTTGAGGTAATAAACTAGCCATACCACCGTACTGTCCACCATACCCTGCTAAAGCGTTTGCTCCTGATTGTAGTCTTTGTTGTTGTGATTCAAATGCTTGTTGCGACTGGTTAGACGCGTTTTGATATCCTTGATTACGTAAAGCACCTATTTGTTCTGCTGCTCCTCGTGCAGTATCTCCAGCAAGTTCACTACGTCTTAATCTTGATCTAGAACCTCCAAAAGCTCCACCACTTACTGCGTCATCACGCATTCCCATATCACCCATAGCTAATCCTTCTCTAACATCTTTCATAGTTTGATCAACTACTTGGTCTTCGTAAGGATTGTAATATCTTTTTGCACTGTTAGGGTCATAACGGTTAAAACTATCTCTAGTTTTTTGAGCCGCTTGGTTTAATAAATTACTTTGTTGCCCTAAATATGGTCGATAACTACCTATCGCTTGGTCTGCCATTTGCATACCATAACGTTCTCTTGGATCAAAGTTAGCTACCCTTTGTCCTGTATAGGTATATGGACTTGAATTTTCTGCACCATAGTTTTGAAACTGTTGATGTAAAAACTGATTTGCATACGGAAAAATACCGCCAGACAGCATTTGTCCTATATAGGGTGCGGGAGCCTGACTTGAAAATTCTTGATCTTCTCTACTAGCCATATCTTTTATTACCTGCGTTATTAAATTTATCTAAATTAGCAATACCCATAGCATGACTTCCGTTACCTGCTGCGTCTACTGCTGCTTTGGAAAGCATATACTCTCCGTTACTTGCCATTACTGGAATTAAATCGTCTTTTGGACCACCTGGACCGTTCATAGGTCCTCCGTTAGGCATTTGATTATTCATAAACATTTTTCTATTTAACGCAGAACCTTCTTTAGCAAAAGTTACTTGCGAACCTCCTAAAGGAGTTATCTTATCAAATTGACTTCTTCTTCGTGCTGCGTTTCCTAATGGTTTGGTACTAACTGAGCTGCCTTTTTGTTCTTTAGGTTTATTCATTAAGTTTTTACCTGTAATTAATCCTGCTTCTATTAATGCTTTAAACATTTCAGGATTTTCTTCGGCAAAACCCTCAATACCGTCAAGTGAGGTAGCTTCTTCAAGAAGTGTGTCTGCAGGAACAGGATAAACGCCTGCTTCTAATAAAGGTTCTGAATTAGTAAATAATGATCCTATACCACCCATTAACCTACTCAAAATACTGCCACCGTCTTCTCTTTTTAAAGGACCGCCGAAAGCTAATCCCATAATACCTAATTCTTCAGGATCTATTCCTGCTTCCATTAACATTTGTAATAATTGTCCTTCGTCTGGACTTCCTTCTGTACTAGGACTAGATGGATCTTCAAATGAAAAATCTGCAAATTCGTTAACTTCGCTTCCTGTGACAGGACTAAATTCTCCGCCGTCTCCTGGATTTATACTTGGAGATGTTCCACTACCAATAGCACCTCTAGGATCATTAGCGGTATTCGATTGATATTTCATACCAATTAAAGAAGCTAACGCAGGAATAAGAACTGACCACATTAGAATCTACTCCTAGTTTTAGTTTTTTTCCCTTTAGATGAGTATACGACGAAGTCAGAACGGCGTCCTTTCTTGTTTAGGTATGTTTTTTTATCAACTCCAGTCATCTTTTCTCCAGCGTATTTAAACGTATATGCGAGTTAAAGCTCTCCTCGTAAACTGCAGCATAAGCTGATACATTGATTATATATCAAAACGTGTATATTTTTAAAGGTTTTTCTTTACCTTTTACTTTTATCGGTTTTAACTCTTTTAAAGAATACCCACATAACTGTTCAGTAGTCTCCCCTATTAACACATCTGCACCTGCTTCTTTAGTTGCTGATTCTAGCCTAGCTGCTGTATTTACGCAGTCTCCAATAGCAGTATAATCAAACCTAGTATCGCTACCCATATTGCCTATAACAGCTTCTCCTGTATTTATTCCAATACCTATAGCAATAGGAGGAATACCGTCAGCTTCAAATTCTTTATTAAGTTCTACCATATTTATTACAATATCTTTAGCACAATCTACTGCTATCGATGGGTGGTTAACTAAATCTAAAGGAGCATTAAAAATAGCCATCATTGCATCCCCAATATATTTATCTACCATACCCCCGTGTTTTTGTACTGCAGATTGCTGAGCTGTAAGAGCTTTATTCATTATATAAGTTACTTGTTCTGGAGGTAACGATTCAGACATAGAAGTAAATCCTCGAACATCGGTAAATAAAAAAGTAGCAGTTCTTTTTTCTCCACCTAGTTTTAATAAATCAGGGTTCTTTTGAAGTTGTTTAACTTGTCTCGGGTCTAAGTAATGCTCGAACTGTTTTTTAATTTCTTGTCTAAGTTTATACTGTTCTCTAAACCTTAAATAGAAAGCAATAGCTCCTGTTATAAACTGACTTAATAACGACCACGTTACATCTATTAGTAATCCTGTACTTATTGTGTAAACTCCGTAGGCACCCGTTAAAGCCATCGTAAGTAAAGCTAGACTAATACCCCAAGTTATACCTAAATAGCTTATAAACACCCATACGAGGCTTACGGAAACTAAATAAATAAGTAATTCTAAAGCTAAAGAATAGTCTGGAATATAGGGACTATCTTGTATTAGTATTGATTCAGCAAGAGCCGCTTGTATTTTATGAGGCTCAACTAACCCAATAGGCGTTGCAATTTGGGGCATTACCCCATTAGCAGTAACTCCTACAAACACAAACTTACCGTTTACTTCCATTTCTTTTAAATTTGTTTCAGGAGTATTTACCCAACTAATCCATTTACGACCAAGGCTATCAGTTTTAACTGGAGGTATCCCACGTATAGCTATCTCTTGAATACCGTTGTCATTAGTTGTAATAATATATGTTCTAACATTAAACAATGCTTTATATATCTGCATACCGAAAGAAGCTACCCAACCCTCAGGAGTTCTTAGTAATAGGGGAATTCTTCTGACTAGTTGATCAGCTTCAGTGGGAGCAACGGCTATTCCTTGTAATATATTATTGTAAGTGTAAAGATTTTCCTTGACTCCCCTAGATAGTATACCTCCAATATCTTCTCCTTTAACTACTGTTCCTGTAGTTTTAGGGTATTTATTATTAGGAGTTTCAAACATAGCTAAAACACTAGGAGCATATCCTAAAGACCTAACAAAATCTTCATCTCCCCCCATTCGATCTGCTTGTGGGAAAGAGATAACCCAACCTACCCCAACAGCTCCTTTGCCAAGAATTTCTAGTTGTATTTCTGCTAACCTTTGTCTCGGTAACGGGTAGCCTCCTTCTCGTTCTACGTCTTCTTCTGTTATATTTAATACAACAAAGTTACCACTAGGTTTTTGTTGTGTTACTAATGAATCAAAAGTTTTTAATTTAAGTATTTCTGTAGGCGTGCTTTGAAATACCAAAGGCAAACTAAGAAGTAATAGTATTGGTAGTAGTAGTTTATTCACTTTGCGTAATTGTTATATTAGACTCTCCACCACCGTTAATCTTAACAACATTACTAACGCCATCTTGAATAAGAATTAAAGTATAAGAATCACTATTATTTAAATCTAATCTAATAGAGTCATTAACTTTTCTTCTAACACTTATAATATCTCCTGCAATTAACGTAGTTATTTGTGTTTCTGAATCTTGTCCAAACTTAGTTCCTTTTAAATTAACTCTACCTGCATCTGCTAATATTTCTTCATCTTCGCTTACAGCTAAAGAATCTAATACATCTAATAAGTCTTCAAGAAAATTTACGTCTAGGTAATTGATATCTAATTCTGTGAATTCAAGATCATCTTCTGCAAAAAAGTCTTCGTCTAAATAATCCACATCAAGGTCATTAAAATCTAATATGTTAGCTTTAGCATTACTTGCTACTTCTTCTGTTTGTGTCATATCTTCTTTAGGAGGAGTAACAATTAACATGTTGTCAATCATATTTAATGTTAAATCCAGTATGACAGGTTTACTTGGACGAGATTCAAAAACGCTGACTGTTGTAGCTTGGAATGGTTTATTTAGCAAGACACTACCCATAGCAGTAACCACTTCTATCTCTCCACTAGACAAGCCTAAAGCATCTGGTAAAAGTATTATTAATGATCTACCTAACTCATCTACAGTAGCTGTAAAGTCTGTACCTCTTATAGCTATGTTTGCTGTTGGAGTTTTGAGAGTTATGTTTTGTTTATCTATCCTGCCTAAGTTACCTGTAATAAACCTAGCAGTCCCTAAACCAAACGTAAGAGCCATTTTTGCTTTACTAGGGTCTGGGTCATAGATGTATTCATCTATTAGTAGTTGTGAGTGTTCGGTTAACTTAACGATTGAATCATCAAGAAAAGTAATAGCCATTCTACCGTTAGTTGTAATAGCTTCATCATTACTTTGAATAGCGAATTTTAGGGTTGCATCTAAAGGCTCATCTCTAACTATTTGTGCTGAACCATTAAGTTCAGATATCCCACCAATATCAACAGCTAGTGCTTGTTCCTTGGTCGTTTTGGATAATACAAACAGTGGAAGCAGCATTGCCACCAACACTAATAACTTTGAGCCAGTCATTATCTTGTGTACTCAGTTGTTGTATATTGAATGTTCTT
>Ga0209634_1002964_pt1 | contig 11679 bp, 9 predicted proteins | sample LinPmetageLP40_FD_184043 | JGI IMG/M metagenome (GOLD analysis project Ga0209634, IMG submission 184043) | Marine viral communities from the Pacific Ocean - LP-40 (SPAdes) (version 2) | ecosystem: Environmental > Aquatic > Marine > Oceanic | place: Pacific Ocean | collected 2010-08-26 | reverse complement strand
TCGTAATCCATTCTTAAAGGTAAGAATGTCATTAAGATTTTACCCAGTGATTATAGCGAACTATGAAAAAGTGGTTAGATTCGTTTATATAATAGCGTATATCAGCAATTGCGTTTAGCGAATGTTGGGCAACATGCAAAAATGACATCGAATGATAACCAAGCACATAGTAATACAAAAAATTGAAGAAGACGGACAGGTAGGAGTGTTTCAGATTTCTTCTGACTATTTTCAATGGACTTTTGAGACGAGCAGAACTAAAACAGATGAAGACACGGACTATTTTCCTTTCAATATCACGGGTGACATAAATATCATTAACAGGCGACCTGGAGCAGAAACTAAAACCTATAAGAAGGAAAATGAAATAACCTTCGTTGATGACTATTCTGTTCCCGGTGGATTTGTCATTGCGATATTATTTCCCAAAAACCACATCCCTGACATAATCAAATTCAAAGACCCACCTTTTATACCTGCGGGCATCGGAGGACAGGTAACGACTAATCCTCCCGGGCAGTTTAGAATATTCTACAACAGATTGGAAAAGCAAAGTGCAATTGTGTTTAATATTCATAACAATATTTGTTTTGGTTTCAAGTGTATTGCTAAAAAAGTGACTGACGAGAATTTCCCAAAAAACGAAAGCATCATAGCGGACGATTTTTTCGATATAAGCATTTCAACTGAGCTACTCAACATTGAAACAATTCAAAATGAAGACCTGAAAATTATCAATGAGACATTAAATAAAACCGACCTTGACGAAATAAATAAGACACTAAATGAAATTTTGCAATCCTTAAAATCAGGACAAAAGACAAAAGCAAAATCACTCATTGCCTCACTTGGTCAAACAGTTTTGACAGGAACAGGATTGGCAAGCAACCTTACGACAATAATTGACTCTTACAAGAATGCAGGTATCGCACAGCAATTTGTCGGACGCATATTAGAGTATATCTCATTATGACAAAAAATAAAAAAGCACGATTGCCCAACAAAGGCTAAAAAAACATAGGGCAGACAGAGGTTTACGCAAGGTTTTTGCTTTTAACAAACTTACTGCTCGGCTGAAAGTTCAGTGCTATTAAAGCCCTACGTTTTTTAGCCAAACCGTTACTCCCCTACCCACTCATAAGCCCCAATATCAGGTGTCTCGCGATCTACATTGTCTAAATCCTTGAGTAGGGAGGAGGCTATTGCAGTGGAGATTGCTGGAGAACCTACGTCCAAATGATAGTCATATTCTCTTGCAAAAATGAATAAGGGATCTTCATTTAAGAGGTTGGAACTAGCAAAGAAATTATCTGTGGTTTTGATAATGTTGTTTTCGAAGTTCACAGAAAAGCCAACGCCCGTATCGCTGATCTGGCTGAGGAGCAATTCATTTTGCATGTCTCCCCATATAATACTGTTGGTGATCGAGGCTTGAAGGTCGCCTACTAATGGATCACTGTTTCCAAATACCACAAAATTGGTTATTGCAGCGGTAGGGTCATTGCGAATAGCCGCAAAAGAGAAGTTTGCTAAAGTACAATGGTTGAGCGCATAATTACCTCCTGCCAATAGTCCAATGCTACTAGTAGCACAACTATTGATCAGTGTGTTGTTGATCTCAATATCAGAGGTAAAAGCAAGTACGCCATAACCAGCTATAAATGGAGCGGTGATATTTCCAGCCATGTTTTCGATTTTGCAATTGTTGATCACTAAGTCAGGAACATCATCACTATCTGGAGCTCCGAAGAAAATGCCGTTCACGGCATTGCGAATGTCTGCGTACTCGATTAAGTTGTCATGGCTCTTATCCCCAAAGATGAGACCTGTCCATTGGCCTGGGAGGTTATCAAAGTTTTCTCCAGTTCGAAGGTTGCGAAAAAGGACACGTTCTTCATGTATACCATTCACCACTAAGTTTCCTCCGATAAATAACCCAGCTAAATGGTCTGAATAGACCTGAGTGCCTGCGTCAATGGTGAGTGTAATGCCTAAGTCGACAAAAACGGTGTCTAATAATATATAAGGGCGGTCATTAGTCCAAGTGGTGTTTTCTGAGATCAGTTGTTTTTCTAGAAATTCTGCATTTTGCCCCCAGCTGACTACAGCTATAGTTTGCGTATTTCCATTGGTGAGAAAAGTCAACTGGTCGCTCACCAGAAAAGGAGTTGTTCCGGAAGAAGGGTCAATATTAGCACTTATCAGCAATTGTAGACTGTCTTTTCCAAACAGTTTAATGTTTTCAAAAAGCTGTCCTTTCTGTCCATTTACTATTGCAGTGTACGCTGGGTTGGTCAATTGGATAGCTTCAATATTGACCGCTTTATCATCAGTATTGTACACCATTAGTCTTTTGAAGATACTGGTAATGGTGTCTTTCTGGTTTGATGCCTCTGCCAGCGTGAACACAGTGTCAAACACTATACTGTCCGAAGAGAAAGTAAGTTCAAAATTTGGATTAGTTGTGAAGGTTTCTTCCGTCCGCTCACAGCTGGCTGACAGGATCAGCATTCCTAAAACCGATAAGTACAATAGGTTTTTCACAATATCATAACGTAACAACATAGGAAAATTGCGACTACATGGAGCCTTCTTTCATTTTCTCGGCACTTTCAGCTATTCTCAATTCTTCGATGAAAGATCCGATCTCGCCATCCATGACGGTGGGTAAATTGTGCTGTGAGTAGCCGATTCTATGGTCAGTCACTCTACCCTGAGGGTAGTTGTAAGTCCTGATCTTATCAGATCGATCGCCACTTCCAACCATGGTTTTTCTCATGCCACCAACTTCAGCATTGTGCTTCGCGAGCTCGATCTCGTAGATTCTTGACTTGAGGACTTTCATCGCTTTGTCAAAGTTCTTGAGTTGAGATTTTTGATCTTGACATGACACGACTAGCCCAGTTGGAGCATGTGTCAGCCTTACTGCTGAATAAGTGGTGTTTACAGACTGACCTCCAGGCCCAGAAGAACAGAAGGTGTCTTTTCTGACGTCATTCATATCTATATGAACTTCTACATCATCCATTTCTGGAAGCACTGCAACAGTTGCTGCGGATGTATGGACGCGTCCTTGGGTTTCGGTAGCTGGCACTCTTTGCACACGATGTACGCCTGATTCAAACTTAAAAGTACCATAGGGATCATCTCCGGTAATGGTACTCACTATTTCTTTGTACCCACCGGATGTACCCTCAGTAAGGTCAAGTACAGTCAGTTTCAATCCCCTTTTTTCACAAAATCGCTGATACATGCGGAATAGATCCCCTGCAAAAATTGCTGCTTCATCACCCCCAGTTCCAGCGCGTATTTCTAGAATGGCGTTCTTGTCATCATTGGGATCTTTGGGGATCAGCATTTGTTTGATCTCTGCCTCCATTATTTCCTGCTGAGGGACCAATTCATCCAGTTCCATCTTGGCCATTTCTCTGAACTCAGGATCTTTCTCAGTATCTAATACTTCCTTAGCACTGGCGATATTGTCTAGCACATTTTTATAGGTCTCATACTTTTCAACGATTTTGCCAAGGTCTTTATATTCTTTGCTCAATTGAGAGTATTTTTTCATATCAGACATCGCATCGGGCTGTACGATTAGCAAGCCCACATCCTCAAACCTTTCTTTTATGTCTTCCAGTTTTCTGATCATATCTCTTCCAATTAGTTCGTAAAATTAACAAAATGGATGATTCTATTTGCATTAAATGCCGATGTCTTTAATACCTACCATCTTATCCTTATTTTTGTTAAATGAGATATTTGGCACTATTGATATTAATGGTTTGTCTTTCGTGTAATCAGCAGGGAATGACCGATGAGCACCGACAAAAACTCAAACAAGAAGCGGCTGACCGTAAAATACAACGTGTTACTGATGCAGACATTTTGACCACAGCTAAAAAAATGGCGAGTGAAATTTATGAGCAAAGCAAAAGTGATAGCACCAAACGAGATAATGTCAAATGGATTTCTCTTCAGGACTCAGTATTGAGTCCATACGAACAACAAATGCAGGAAGCCTATCAATATTCATTGGATCAGAGGCTTGAACTTTATGACAATATCGAGGATACGGCAGAAGGCAGTATCGTTTTTACCAAACCAGAGATATCACCTGACAGCATCCACGGTTTTTGGGTCATCACTTTGGATAAAAAGGACGTGATCAAGTCACTTCAATAATTTTTTTATACATCTAGCATCAAATAATTACTTGTCTAGAGTAGCGTATTCGTGCTTTTTTCATATAGTCTTCATTTACGAAAGAAATATTATTACATTTATGCATCCATTTAGGAAACATATAGTCTTTACAGTGATTTAAACTTATGAAGGGAACATATTTAGGAGAATTTCAGGAGGTAGTACTGTTGGCCATTCTTATTCTTGACGAAAATGCCTATGGTGTGAGTATTCAAGAGGAATTGCACAAAGAGCTCAATCGAAGTATTAGCAGAGGTGCATTGCACACGGCTTTGACCAGATTGAATGACAAAGGATTCATAAAATCTGAACAGGGTCCAGCGACTAAAGAAAGAGGAGGAAGAAGAAAGCGGCTTTATACGGTCACCAATCTTGGTAAAGAGGCGCTGAAAGAATCGAGGCAACTGAGAGAGCAGCTTTGGCAGAAGGTGCCGGAATGGGCTGTCAATGTTAGTTATACTATTTAAGCAAGTACTTTATTGAATAAGGCTAAACGACCACCGAAACTTTTTAGAAATGCTTTTCACTTGTTCTGTGCGGATGAGTACTATGAGGAGCTAGAAGGTGATTTGGAAGAAGCCTTTTATGAAAACACTAAAACAGTTGGCGGTCGCAAGGCTCGGCTAATATATATCAAAGAAGTGATGCTCATGTTGCGTCCTTCTGTTTGGAAGAAAATTAAAACTCAAATTACTCACGCTAATAATATCGACATGTTCAGAAATTATCTAAAAGTAGGAATCAGGAATATCCTCAGTCAGAAGCTATATTCCTTTATCAATGTATTTGGACTAGCGGTAGGAATGGCCGCAACCATCTTGATCGTTCTATATGTCCAAAACGAATTGAGCTATGACCAGTATCATGAGAAAAGTGATCGCATCTATCGCATTTCCAGAGAATGGCTAAATGACTCTGGAGAATCCAGCCTTCATCTAGGTCATGTTGCCCCACCTTTCGGACCTCTGCTGAAGAATGATTTTGAGGGGATCGTTCAAAATGCAATCCGGTTTAATTCTGGAGGCAATCCATTGATGGTCTCAGGGGACAAGCAATTTGAAGAAGAGCGATTTTTCTGGGCAGAAGCAGATCTTTTCGAAGTATTTTCTTGGAAGCTGCTCAAAGGAGATCCCAAAACAGCATTGACAGAACCCAACACGATTATTCTCACCCAAAGTGCTGCAGATAAATATTTTGGTGCTGAGGAACCACTTAATAAATCTATCATTTTCAAAAATTTTGGTGTTGAGGTAGAAATGAAAGTTACGGGAATCATTGAAGACACTCCCGCCAATTCACATTTTCAATTTGACATGCTCGCATCATTTGTTACGCTGGAGAATTTTTTTGGTAGGGAAAATATGATGCAAAATTTTGGAAGCAATAATTACGCAACATATTTGATGTTTCCTGAGGACTACAACTTGGCTGAGTTTCAAGCGCAATTACCAGCATTCATTGATAAACACTTTGGCCCTCGAGAATCGGGAGCACTCGCTTCCAAAACCAATAAGCTTCACTTGATGCCATTGACAGATATACATTTGAGGTCACACCTCGATTCTGAAATAGAAACAAATGGCAACATCGCCTATGTCTATACCTACACCATTATTGCCATTTTCATATTGATGATTGCCTGCATCAATTTCATGAATCTCTCAACCGCACGATCCGCCAAGCGATCTCGTGAAGTAGGCGTTCGCAAGGCAATGGGAGCTTTCCGAACTTCACTTGTCAATCAATTTCTAGCTGAGTCAATGCTGGTGGCTTTGTTGGCGGTGATTTTGGCACTTGGCTTTGCTTTTTTAGCCCTTCCAGGGTTTAATAACTTTGTTGATAAAGAGTTGGTGCTTTTTGGAGCAGATCCGACATTTCTATTAGCACTTATTTTCGGGATAGTGATGGCAGTAGGATTGGTGGCAGGGAGCTACCCTGCTTTTTTCCTCTCTTCTTTTCAGCCTGCGGTTGTCCTAAAAGGAACTCACAAAACATCTCATCAAAAGATCAATCTACGGTCTATATTGGTAGTCATTCAATTCTTTATCTCCATCTGTTTAATTGTTGGCGTTGGGATTATCGATGATCAAATGGAGTACATGAAAACCAAAGACCTCGGGTTTGACAAAGACAACATGATCGTTCTTCCTTCTTCCAATCAGATGTATGCTGACTATCAAGCAATCAAAGAACGCCTACAGCAGCAACCAGGAATAGAAGAAGTAACACTATCGAGCCGCGTGCCTTCGGGGAGATTATTAGATTCGCAGGGAGGATCTGCCGAAGTTGACGGAGAAATGAAAAACATAAGTTTTCGAATTGCAGATATTCACACGGACCACGACTACCTAAAGGCTCTCAAGATCAAGTTTTTAGCAGGGCGGAACTTTGATATCGAACTGGCGAGTGATTCTTCTGAGGCTTTTATACTCAATAAGGCAGCCATAGATGGAATCGGTTGGAACTCAGCTGAGGAGGCAATAGACAAAAAGTTTAACTATGGTGGGAGAACGGGACAAGTGATCGGAGTAGTGGATGACTTTCATTTTGAATCGCTACACCAGACGATTGCGCCAATGGTTTTTGTAGTGACCAATGGAAGGGGGCGAAGTATTGTCATAAAGTTGAAAGAGGGCTATGAGGAAGAAGCGATGGCTTATCTGAAAGAACAATGGACTTTCTTACGACCAGGTTTTCCATTTGATTTTTATAAAATCAGCGATCGATTTGATGAACAATATGAGTCTGATGAGAAGTTGGGCAGACTCGTACAGTATTTCTCATTGCTAGCAATATTTATAGCCATTCTCGGTCTTTTTGGCTTGTCTTCCTTTTCTATAGAGCAAAGACTTAAAGAGATTGGCGTCCGCAAGGTAATGGGCGCATCCGTAAAATCATTGTCATTCTTGCTGATTAAGAAGTTCACGGTTCTGGTGTTCGTTGGGATGTTATTCGCTATACCTGTTACTTACTACGGGATGAGCATGTGGTTGGAAGGCTTTTCATATGCTGGAGCGATTAAGCCTTGGGCATTTGTCTTTGGTGGACTCTTTGCATTGATTTTCGCCATTCTTACAGTGAGTTATGAAACACTCAAAGCCGCCTATTCAAATCCAGTAGATACACTGAGAAATGAATAGCTACAGCGCATATAAGAAAAAGGCCTCTTCAGAATAGTTTATGAAGAGGCCCTATCAACCAAACTATGAAAAACAGTATTCACGAAATTCGAGCTTCTACAAGACAGGTTTAAGGGCTTTAATTCCCACCAAAAACAAGGTCTGTACTTGTATATGTGGTGCCATAGTTGTTCACAAGGTTTCTGACCTGGTTAAGCGCATCAACTACTTGCTCTGGGCTCAATTCCCTCAAGGGATGAGTAAACACAGACCACAAAACCTCATTGGACAAGGCATATTTAGCATCTAATGCTTTGTCGTAGTTTGCTTCCAATACTTTAACTAAGTCTTCCTTGCTCATTTTACTTTCTTCAATAACACCCGCCATCAGACGCATTCTATTCGCATTTTCATCAGCTATCAAATAAATACGTACTTTATCTAACTGATACTCTATTACATTATCATCCTCTTTTACGATAACCGCTTTTTGGGCTATTGTTAATTTTAGGGTTTTGAAGTCCATTTTTTGTGAGAACATCAAATTAGATGTTATGTAAAACGCAGTCATTAGTATAAGCTTTCTCATATCTCTAGATTATATTCTTAAACAAGGTAAGACTATTCAAAAGACCTGAGTGTCTTGAGGCTTTCAATTTCTTATTCTATATACGAGAAAACCCCCTCTGGAAAATTCCAAAAAGGGGGTTCTATCAACCAAAACTACCGTACTACTTTCACTTGAACATTACTTCCAAATTGCTAGTTTCAAGTGGGTTATATGGAGTCAAGTCGGTTAGTCTTTCTGCTAGTGGATTCCAAGCATCTCCTGGAGAAGTTCCCCCGTTTAGGAAACCATCTTTGTCAAAGTAACCTGGGGGGTTTGTGTTCACTAATATGGCATCTAGCTGTGTTTGAGTAATGTCATTGCCAAATGCCTGTAAGATTTCATTCTCAAACACAGTTCGGATAGAATAATCGCCCAATAATACGTCTCTATCATTATTGTCCAAATTGCTAGGAGGAAGCCCTACTTCAGCTACTCCGATATCTAGGTCGTCACTTCCTGATGCTACGAAAGCCCAATTGAAACCAGTATTATCAGTGAAAAAATTTGCGTTTGGATGGTTAGAATTTCCATAGACGTCTACCACATCTCCTTTTTTACCTGCAAACATCCTCATAGTTCTCAAAGAAAATGGATCTTCGTCAGCTTGAGCTAAAGGCAGATCAGAGATGCTTACTTCCATGTGGGAATCATATGCTAACATGTCACTAACTTCGCTATAGTCTACTCGGTAAATAGCTTCTCCAGCATCTGCATCGTGCAGCCTGTCTATATTGAAAGGTTTTAGAATAGCGATGCCTTTGATAGGGCTGTTATTCCAAAAGACTTGCATCGCATTTCCCCCATCTTGGTTGCCTTCAGAATCAGCATCAGTAATTGTCAGTTGGTATTCCCAAGTAACTCCTTCAAATTCTACATTTTCAAGTACGATCATATTTTTAGCACGCCCATCTTCATCACTTGTATAAGTCAGTGTTTGGATGCTTTGTATATTATACTGCCCGATCCCTATGATGATAGCCTCGACTATATCAGATGCTCCTTCTCCCACTGCGATAAAGAACCCCAATTGCTCATAAATATCATCGCCTGAAAATTCTTCTTCCTCCCTTCCACTTGTTCTGCCGCCAGAAACTAGATTGGGGTTGCTAATAGAAGAAGGTATATCTACTCCAAATGATTCAGGAAGGATATCTTGTTGTGTTACTATTTCAGGATTTTCATCACAGGATATAGTGATCATTGAAATGATTAAAGCCAACGATAAGAGTTTAAAAATTGATTTTGATGTTTTCATGGTTTTAAAATTAATGTTTTGAAGATTCTTATTTTTTGGAAGGATATCTAGAACTTCCCTTCAGTACTATAACACATCACTTAGAATTTACCCTTACTCAAGGGTAACTTTTTTTTCGTTACACAAATTACTCAACAATGGTAGTGTCAATGACCACAGTAGATGCTGCAAAAAAACCAATGGCTCCCTCACTTAAATTGGTAGTGACATTTGCTCTTTGAATATCAAAGATCCCTCCTCGCCATTCTGTTTCTGATAATAATGACCTTAGATATACTTCATAAGGTTCGCTTACAGAATATTTCTTTCGCACAATCTGACTTCCTGCTGGGAACAGCAATTCTTCTTTTTCAGGCTTGTAGATTTCCTGAACATCTATTGTTTTCAGATCGTAGTAAACCAATCGGCTGAAGCAATCATCAGATGGTGAACAAGCCGAGGTATTCTCCCAATTCACTTCGTGTTCAACAAAGTTGGAAGAAGTGCTTGTAGTATCACCTAATATCAATTGTCGGCTCATCGTTGCGTTTTCGTCAATTTGTTCATATGACAGAGGAGACAATGGTTGTCCAGGCGGAGGACTGTCAACAGCCGTATATTGTTCTCCTTGATAAAAAAAGACTAAAAAATATGCCCTTCCGAACACTGCTCGAAATGGAGGAGTGTAGAACGTCCCAGAGCCTAGCGGTGATTCGGTCAAACTGTAAACGTTTTCACCATCAGTGATCAGCACGGTATCTGGTGTTAGTGGAGGGGGCGTTTCATTTTGAGAAGTGTATGTGTGCGAGAATTTTATGCGATGGCTGATCTTTTGGTTAGTGACGATGCCTTCTACCACAATTAGGTCTGTTTCTGAAGTTTTCAACAATAAGTCAGACTTTTCCTCACATGCAAAAAGCCAAATACACCCGATTACTAAGAATAATATGTGTGTAATGGATTTCATAATAATCGAAAGCTATAGGAAACTGCTGGGGTAAATTGGAATAAATATGTCTGTGAAGTAATCCGGTTATTTACCAGAAGATTGGAAGGGATTTCAAAAGGACCCTCTTCCGTTGCTATCTTATTATAATTCACAAAAAGAGTGTTCTTCCTTCCGTATGCGTTGAACAAAGAGAGCGTTAGCGAGTGTGTGAATTTTTTAGCCTCATCCTTGTTTAGCCTCATGGTGGCAGAAAGGTCTAGTCTATGATAGTCTGGAAGGCGGTCATTATTCTTTTGCCCGTAGATAGGCGATTCCAAGCCATTGTAGGAGAAAAAACCAATAGGGGATGAAAAAGGAGACCCAGTATAGTATGTCCAGTTGGCTCCCAGCGTCCAGCGTGTATCAAGTTCATAGGTTGATACAATGTTTATTTCATGGGGTCGATCATAAAACGCATTGTATGCTATCCCATTATTGATATCATCGAATTGTCGCTTCGCTCTTGAGTAGGTATATCCCATCCATCCACGAAGTGCTCCAGCTTCTTTCTTGACCAACAACTCAATTCCGCTTGCTGTTGATTCCCCAAAACGGAGTTCTCCTTCAAAGAGAGGGTTGAGCAATGTTTCAGCGTGTGGTTCATAGTCTATTTGTTGATTCATTTGCTTAAAATAACCCTCAACAGATAACGCAATATTATTGTCAGCGAGCGCATGATAATATCCAAGCGTGACCTGATCGGCAACTTCTGGTTTGATATTGAGGCTACTTGGGAGCCACACTTCCAGTGAAGTGAATGGGCTTATGGAATTCGAGATTAGGTGGACATTTTGTACATTTCGCGTGGCACTCATTTTTATAGAGGAGCGATCATTTACAAAATAGCTTAGGCTTAGCCTGGGTTCAATATTGTCATAGGTATTGTATTGTTCGTTTTTTTTGAAAAACAAAGTATCGGTCACATTGAAATTTTCATCAAACTGAAACTCGAAGGCACCACCAATGCTATTCCATGAGGTAGTTCGAAACCCAGCACGCAACTCAAATTTCTCACCGAGCTTAGCCTCAACATCTACGTACAAGTTAAGCTCTGAAGCATTCTTGATAGAAACCAATGGTGGCCTGATATCGGGATCATCTGACGTTAGGTTTCCTGGATTGAAATTATGTCCAGTCACGCCTGTACCAAAAGTCATTGTGACATCTGGGTTTATAAAATAAGTGAAATCGGTTTTTAAGTTGATGTTGGCCACATGGGATTTCCATTTGGTATTATTTTCCACATCGGTATAGAGGAAATAGTCGTATGTGCTTGAGGACAGCGTAGTATTCAAAAAGAGCCGACTATTAAAGAGGTGATTCCAGCGTATTGTTCCAGCGGCATTTACCCATTGAATACCATCATTGCCTTTAAAATAACTATCTCCACCGAAGTAAGTAGAGAAGAATAGCTTGTTACGGTCATCAATTTCAAAATTTAACTTGCCGGTAAAATCCGCAAAAAAAAGCTGTTTCAAATCATCAGAATATTGTTTAAAAAACCATTTCATATGCGAAAACCTGG
>Ga0209634_1002963_pt1 | contig 11682 bp, 17 predicted proteins | sample LinPmetageLP40_FD_184043 | JGI IMG/M metagenome (GOLD analysis project Ga0209634, IMG submission 184043) | Marine viral communities from the Pacific Ocean - LP-40 (SPAdes) (version 2) | ecosystem: Environmental > Aquatic > Marine > Oceanic | place: Pacific Ocean | collected 2010-08-26 | reverse complement strand
ACATCAATTATTTTAGGCACTTCCCAATAACCCCTTTCTGTAGTTTCCACCTCTACGGCTGGCATCTAACACCGCGCTTTTTGATACCTCTGCTATTGTTGGCATCATTTTGTTTATCTCTGCTCTAACCGTACCCACAACGCCAGTAGAGAAGTTAAGGCTTTGGTTGACAATGATGGTATCACCCCCACCCATAGCATTTTTAGTATTCATGTTATTCATTACTGTGCCGCCAGTATTGGGAATAATTAACTCTGGCCCACGCTCTCCAACAAGCATCGGTTTACCTTTTGAGTAATGACCTCCACTAGCGTTATCAGCAGTAGGATTAGGGTTACTTATTGTTGAGAACCTATTTGCACCTTGCAAATTAAATACTGAATTTAGTATTTCATTTACGACTGCCATTTGTAAAAAGATAGAAATGATTTGAGACACCATGCTTTTTGCAAAATCTTTAAACGAACTTAAAGCGCTCTTACCCTCCATTAAGGCGTTGACAAAGTTGTTGGTGAAAGCGTTGGCTGAATTTGTTACTGCTTGCTGTAGCTGACTTCCTAAAGTTTCAGAAACATCTTCTGTTTTAGCTTTAAGCTCTTCAAGGTCGTCATTTAATATTTTTAAAACTTCACTTAACTTCATGCCGCCAAGCATATCCTCAAGGGCATCAGGGTTTTCTTTTGCAAGCAATGCAATATTTGCTATTACACTAGCTAGTTTAGTTGCTGGGGTTATAGTACCTTCAATAGCAGATTTAACATCACCAAAATCTTCTTCTATACTTGCATTTTTAGCATCTACAGGTATTTGAGCTAATTCCGCTCTTAAAGTTGCAAGCCCAGCCCTTACCTGTTCAATTGTCATATCAGGGAACATTTGCGCTAACTTATCTTCATCATCTAAAGCGGCATCTATTTGAGCTATTTGCTTCTCTAACTTTTGAGTCTCCGATACGGTTCCCTGTATTGCACTTATTGCACCACTAAATTCTGATCTTACTTTTGCGGCCGCATCTGCAAGCCCTTTATCTTCTACTATTTTCTTTTGAGCAGTTGCGTACTCTTTAAGGAGTTTGATGACGTCATCGTCAAACAACCTATTTGCATCTTTATCTACAGCTTCACTTGCCATCGCTATCTGGTCAAACATTTCTTTCACTGCAAACAATGGATCACCTGCTTGAAGTGCCTTTTCTTTTAACTTCTCAAGTGGGGCGATTGCATTTATAACCTCACCCTCTCGCGTAATCTTCGCCTGTTGCTTTTTGGATATAAGAGGTTTTCCATCATCATCTTTTGGCGCTAACTCAAGGTCTAACTTTACCTTTCTATCCCTCATAAAGTTTTCAACAAACTCAAGGCTCGTCTCAAGTTGCTCTACTGCTTTTTGAGGGTCTAAATCAAATAAATCCTCTGCTTTTCCGAAAGCTACGTTATTAGCAAAATCTTTTCGTAGAGGCTTAACCCTTGACTGAACCATCTCAAGTAGTTTAGCGATTCTTTCCGCTTCTTTTTGAGCCGCACCCTCAAGTCCACCTACAGAATCTAATCTTTCTTGTGCTGTTTTTCTTGTAAACTCAGAAGATCCTTCAGTCCTTGCCGTGTCATCACTTATCGCTCTTGCAAACGTAGGGCTTACATTTGTTTTAATATCCTTTACTAGGTTGCTGGCTTCAACAACATCAGTAATAGCGTCAACCATTCCTGTAATATCATCGGTTAAACTTTTTAAGGTATCTCCAAGCCCACCTTCAAATATAGCTAAACCTAACTGCTTAAACGCAATCTCTAAGTTAGATGTTTTTGTAGATAGGTTTTCCATCCTAGCGGCCATTGTGCCGCCAGTTGTTTCAGATAAGCCTTTTTGCAAGGCCGTGATTATTAATGCCGCACCTTCGGTAGTTTTACCAAAATCAGCTATCTTGTCTCTAGTAAGGTTTAATTCCTTTCTAAGTATTGGATATACTGCGATACCTTGAGTCTCTAACTGCTCAAGCTCCTCAAGCCCTAGACCACCACCTGTTGCTTTAGATGCAATTTTAACAAGTGCCGCAAAAGCCTCGGTTGCGTTACCTGCGATAGAGGCCGCATCACCAAAGGTTTTAAGCATTTCAATGTCAGGCTCAAGGCCAGCAGATTTTAACCTGATGAATGCCTTGGTAACATCTTCAATTTGAAAAGGAGTTGTTTTTGCGAAATCAATGACTTGGTTAAAGGCATCCTTACCACCGCGAATGCCTCCAAAAACAGTGTTTAAAGATATCTGTAAATCTTCAAACGCCATACCGACTTTGGCAATAGGTCTAACCAGAGCGGCAATACCAGCGATAGCCGCGGCCGCTACTAAAGCCTTCCCCTTTACTTTACCAAGGGATGCCGCCATTCCAGAGAAACCTTTCTTTCCAGAATCGCCAGTTTCTTTGGTTTTCTTTTTTACCTTGTCTAATGCCTTATTAAGCTCTTTTGTATCAGCTTTAATTCGGACAACAAGTTCATCAATATTAGTAGCCATTAGTCGGGATATAACTCCATTAGCTGTTCAAGGCTGTCCCGATCTAAGGGTTTATCGCTACCATCATTTGATGTATTAAATTCCTTAAATCCAGCAAGCGTTGCGTAAACTTCAATAGGTGACATATTCCAGAACTCGCTAGGTTGGATTCCTGCCATTCCTACACAAATTTCATAGAAACGCCTCCAAACTATTTCATCTAGTTCGTCACCTAACCCTTTTTTGACTCAACCCCTTCTGAGGAAGGATCGCTCATCGTTGATACTAATAAAGTAGCTACTGCGCTACAAGCGCTTACAATTCCAGTTTCTTGAATAAGAGCTTTAACATCTTTTTCATCTATATCGTTACCGCCACCTCTTAAAGCGTGTAATAAAATACAAACTAACTCGCCCATGCGAACATCAGCTTCTGATAGCTTTTGCGTAATTGTAAGAATGCCCTTATCAAGCTGTGTCTCAATCTTGATAATAGCATCAACATTTAAGCGACAAGAGTAATCCTTGCCTCCTAGATTAATTTGTATCTGACCCTTCAACGGATTTGTCATCTGACTTTCCCTTCTTTGTAGTTGCCATTGCAACGGTTAAATGTAAGACACCATCTCTGGAGTCAAGCCGACAAGAAGCAACATTGCACTTTTTGCCATTTATAGTAATTTCGCTTACCTCTTCAAAACCTTCGGGACATGGACAAGTGACTCTTTCGCCACTAACCATTCCGTTTAATTTTGCAGTACCAATGCTTATCTTTGCTTCAGCCCAAGACATAATTTACCTCCGCTATACTGCAAATGTAATAAATGCACTAGACTCTAACGATATTGAGTAAGTTGCTTCACCGTTATATTCGCCAGCATATTCCAAAGAAGTAATCTGGAACGCTCCAGTAAAAGTGCCAAGATCAGGGACAATAACTTGGAAGTTCTTAAAAGCCGCTGTTTGACCAGTAGATCCGTTAGTAGTATTTGCTTGCCCTGCGTAAGCGGTTCTAACTGCAACCTCGGCCGCTGTATCAGTAAAGATACCTGAGCCAGATATAGATACGCTTTGAACTCCACCACCAGCAAGCAATGTTCTACTACCTAGCGAGTCTTTACTTGTAGCATCTACGGATTCTTCGTTCATGGTAATTGATGTTGATCGCAATCCACCTACAGTTGTGTAAGTTCCGCTAATATCAATTTTCAATAATAAATCTAAACCTTGTTGTGCCGCCATCTAAATTCTCCTATCAATTTCTTGATTATATTAACCTAGCATAATTGCACGAAATCTCATTACTCCATGCCTTGTAATCCCATCTGGGTCTCTGATTATATCACTGAACTCAAAACGCATATTAATAAAATTTGAGCCTGTGACAGACAGACTGCTATCATGCAACAGAGTATGCACCCTGTCCATAATATTTTTTGCTTGCAAACTGCCGCGATACCTACTCCAAACATCTATATTTACAGTAACTTCTGAACCAGTTTGATCTTTAGTGCTGTAATCTATTGCTGTATCTTCGCCTAACTGAACATAAGGGTAAGGAGTGTTTTCAGGAATATCATCAAATACACTAGCTCCAAGAGTGCTTGTAAGGTTGTTATCCGTGGATAGCTTTGTGTAAATAGCTGTTTGTAATGCGAATTGATTGATGCTCATTTCTTAGACCCTTTTCTACCAAGCAACCCTTCCCTAATAAATATTTTTTTAATCTTTCTGGCGCTTTTATCTAAAGCTGGTTGCATAAATGGACGTTTGCCCATGTTTAGGGTTCCATATTCAAGAAACTTACTGTATGGGGCTGAAGATTTAACCTCGCCTATGGCGGTTGTTCCCTCAGTCATAGATGAGGCGCTAATTTGAGATATCAAAAAGCCAGTATCAGTTGCAGGTGCTTCACCAGTTTTTGATTGCTGGTGCGTTCTTTTTGGATTGTACTTTTGCACTGTAGAGCCACTTTTTGATCCTCTAGCAATAGAGTTGATAGCTTCGTTCCGTACCGCATCAGCCGCTAGTTGTACCGCTATTTTTGCGTGTTTGATAGGTTCTTTTTTAAGCCTGTTTGTTAGCTTGGCTATAAACTCTTTTTCATTAACAATAACAAAACTCATACAGCGACACCCTCGCTGGCTTTGATAACGAGGTATTTGTTTCTCTCATCAAGGTCTATTACTGAAGTTATAGAAAATAATTTAGAATTGTAGTTGATACGGTGCTGAGTGGTTAAACCTGTTATATAACGTATTGTAAAGGCGTATAAGCCCTTTTCATCTACTACCCCTTGCGTGTACTTAGTATTGCCAGAAAGTTGCTCTACGTGAGCAAAAACCGTCTTATACGTTGACCAAGCCACTCCACGGCCTCCACCGCTATCTGTTGTGCTTGTAACACTTTGGATAACAATGCTGTTCCTCATAGCGCCTATTGATGCGCCAGAAGTAGCCATTAGCCTGTAGCCATTAAGGTAGAGCTACCCAAGCCCCCATGAATCACATAAGGAGCGTACAGCTTTTGTATCATTGGAGGCATTGCCAAGGTTTGCTGATAATCTTTCATATCTCCACGCTGATCGTACATATAAGCAACGTGCATTAGCATTCCTAGCTTTAAAGGCTCTGGGATAAGAGATACGTTAGTGTAGCCAACTTTATAAATAACTTTAATCGCGTTAGCTACTCTAAGCGCAGTCGGGAAAGTCTCTCCTGTTCTCAAGGTGATTCTGGCTGGGTCTCTGCTAGTATCAACAAAATACCTGCTTGATGCCATTAAAGTGCTGTTATCTGCATCATCAAAAGTGTGAACGCTTGTAACTGATTGCACTGGACCTTTAGGCAAAACAATGTAGTTTTTGTAATAGTTTAGGTATGGACCCGTTCTCATTCCTTCCCAAAGAGGGTTATTTAAATCCTCAATTGCATCTAAAAATAAATGCAAGGTTTGGGTTAGCAAAGTTCTATTCGTAAACTCTTCACAAAACTGTCTAGCTGTTTTGCCCATCATAAGTAATATATCAAGATCAGTATCATCTTGCACCCTACAATAAGCCCTTATTTCACTTTCTGACAAAGGCTCTATCGTAGGTAATGTATTTACAGTTAAACCAGCCATAATCGGCCTCTTTTAGTGAGCAGTTGAATCCTCTTGCTCAAGGGCAGTAATAACAGCTAAATCATCAGATGGTAGCAAATCAATTAACTTTTTCTTGTTTGCTTGTATAGCTGAATTAATATCCCCTGCCTCAAGATTTATTGAAGTCAGTTTATTTTGCAAGTTTTGGACATGGTTGATTATAAGAACAGCATTAGGGTCTAAAGATTCAACAGGCCATTCCTTCTGCGTACCTGCATCATAATCCGCATAAGTAAACACTTGTTTTGGCTTTTGCTCTTCACTGTTTTTTTCAATTACCACTGAATCAGTCATCGTTGCTTTCTCTTCTAAGTTACTCATATTAGCCTCTGCTTTAGTTATCCCCTTATGGGGTTTGAGTCAATATAATATCAAGTGAACTTTGCAACAGCAAGGCACACAATAATAAATGGATATACACCCCACATCATATTTTCAAGGCGGTCAAACCTAGCCGCACCATCTTCAAGGCGTTTTTCTATATTCTGGTATCTTATGGAGCATTCTTTTTCGTGTGCTTCAAGTCTGCTAATAGTTGATTGCTTCAATCACCTTCTCCATAAGTGTAATAACCGTTTTCAAACCATCCTAAGTAATAACTTAGAACAAAAAATCCAACAATAATAATTACAAGAAATAAACCTTTCCACGTATCTGGATCATTCCAATCATCCATAAGTATAAACCTCTAATTTTTTAGATTTACCTTTTGCCTCTATAGATGGAATAGATTGTAGCTTAACTTTAGCTTTATCAGCAGTTGCAGAACCAATCAATACATCAACACCTGCGGCTTTTGTACCTGACTCAAGCCTAGCCGCAACATTAACAGCATCACCTATTGCTGTATAGTCAAACCGTTGCTCTGACCCCATATTTCCTATAATTGCCTCTCCACTGTTGATTCCTATCCCAATTTGTACTGATGGCAAACCCTTAGATGCAAACTCTTTGTTAAGTTCTTTCATATTCTCTTGAATCTGCATAGCGCACTCTATAGCCCTATCCTCATGGCTATCTAAATGCAATGGCGCTCCAAATATTGCCATCATTGCATCACCAATATACTTATCAACCATGCCATCACACTGAGAAACCGCTGATTGCTGGGCTGTAAGGGCTTTATTCATGATAAATGTAACTTCTTCGGGCGTTACACTCTCTGAAAGAGCCGTGAACCCACGAACATCAGTAAATAGAAACGTACAGTAACGCTTTTCACCCCCTAACTTGAGTAAATCGGGGTTTTCTTGCAGTTTTTTAACTTGCCTTGGGTCCAAATAATGCTCAAATTGTTTTTTTATCTGCTCTTTTAGCTTGTATTGTTCTTTGTAATTTAGATAGAACGTAACTGATGCAACTATGAATTCAGAAAGCGTTGCAAACGTAACATCAATTAACATTCCCTTACTGACCAAGTAATAACCAAGCGCCACCGTGCCACTCATTAACCCCAAAGAAGATAGAACCCCAAGGTAAACCCCTAAATAGTTTATTACGGTAAACACTAACAGCATACCGACAACCAAAATAACGGCTTCGTATAGCATTGATTCTTGAGGAATCATTGGCATTTGTTGGTTGGATGCGTGAATGATAGTTTCTGCAAGAGAAGCCTGTATCTGATGAGGGTAAAGCAATCCAACAGGCGTTGATACTTGCGGCAATATGCCTTTGGCTGTAGTTCCAACAATCACAACCTTGCCTTGCACATTCATTGCATCCAAAGATGTTGCTTCTGGAGCTACCCAATTAACCCATACGCGGCCTTTGCTATCAGTAGGTATAGGGTTTAACTGCTTGACTCTAACCTCTTGAATGCCGTTAGAATTAGTTTTAATGACGTATGTTCCTGTCCCTGTAACCGCTTTAAGTAATTGAGTGCCAAAACTAGCCATCCAGCCATCTGGACTACGCATTAAGAGCGGCATTCTACGCAATAAAAGATCAGCTTCTAGGGTTGCCCCAACAATCCCCTGCAATGAAACATCTCTCAAAGGCTCTATATTCTGAGTCACTCCTTTAGCAAGAACACCTCCAACATCATCACCCAATATTACAGTCCCCTCTGTTTTGGGTATCTCCTTATAGCCATCCGTTTCAAACATAGCGATCACACTTGGCGCATAAGAAAGCGCTTCTGCAAATGCTTTATCACCCCCAAACCTATCAGCCTCACTAAATACAGCAACCCAAGATACAGATACCGCACCAGCGTTTAACAGATCAACGTGTATTTCAGCTAATCGTTGCCTAGGGAAAGGCCAGCCGCCTTCTTTTCTGATATCTTCTTCGGTAAGGTTTAGCAGTACGATGTTCCCTGTTGGCTCTTCTTGCTCAACAAGGTAATCAAATGATCTAAGCTTTATAACTTCAAGTATGGTTGGCTGGTATATAAACAAGAAAAAACAAAGCGCAAAAACAGAAGCAATAATAATTTTTTTCATTAGCCCTCCTGTAATATGCGGATTGTAGATTCACCACCGTTTATTTTTATTACATTAGATACGCCATCTTGAATAAGTATTACTGTGTAGCCGTTAGTGCCATCTAAATCTATTCGGGTTGATTCGCTTACGCTTCTACGCAGACTGACAGTTTGGCCTGTAACCAGTGTTGTAATTTGCGTTTTTACATCCGTACCTAGCGTTGTGCCTGTAATAGAAACACCTGAAACTAAAGCCAGTTTATCATCTTCCTCTTCAACAGCTAACGCATCCAGTATATCAAGCAAATCTTCTAAGTAATTAACATCTAAGTAATTTATATCAAGCTCTGTAAATTCTAAGCTATCATCTTTTAAAAAATCTTCTGCTAAATAATCAATATCTAATTCGTTAAAATCTAAAATGTTTGCGGTAGCAATAATCTCTTGTTTTTTAATTATCTCTTCTTCTTCTGGGGGTGTAACAATTAGCATATTATCAATAAACTCAAGCGAGAGGTCTAAGATAACAGGCTTGGATGGGTTGGCCTCAAATACAGAAACAGTAGTAGCCTCATAGGGCTTAGTCAAAACAACAATACCAGTAGCCGTTAAAACCTCTATCTCTCCGCTAGACATACCGTATTTATCAGGCAACAGAATAATTAAACTGCGGCCAAGCTCGTCAACCGTAGCAGTAAAGTCAGTGCCTCTAATAGCAATATCAGCGGTAGGTGTTTTTAACGATATGTTTCTTTTATCAATCTTATCTAGCTTGCCACTTATAAACCTTGCTGTACCCAAGCCAAACGTAAGAGCCATCTTAGCCTTAGAGGGGTCTGGATCATATATGTACTCATCAATGGTTAGCTTTGAGTGTTCGGTAAGTTTTACTTGAGAATCATCAAGAAACGTAATAGCCATGCGGCCGTTAGTGGTAACAGCCTCATCATTGGTTTTTACAGAAAAATCTAAATCCGCATCATACTGTAGAGATGCACTGGTTGCGCCAGTTCGTTTGATTTGAGCGTACCCACTTACCTCAGATACGCCACCAATATCAACAGCCTGTGCTTGTACCTTGATCGTTTTGAATGATACAGATAGTAGAAGTAGCGTTACCACCAACAGTCTCAAGTTTGAGCCAATCATTATCTAATGTACTCAGTTGTTGAATATTAAACGTCCGTTGCCCACCTGTATGGTCTAAGTAGAAATACCCACCTGATGAATTATTTGTTCCTGTACCTACATAAGTAAGGGTGTTATCAGAACCATCTATATCAACAAAATTAGTAGCGCCATCAATATTAATTGTTGATGTGATAGTGTTGTTGCTACCCTGAATCGTCCAATCTAAATCTAATGTTCCAGCAAGTGCGGTTGTGCCTTGATTGAGAGTAAACGTATTACTTGAACCTGTAACATTAACTTGATGGTTAGAGTTATTGGCTCCATAGGTATTAGTTGGGTCTACCTGTATTGTAAAAGCGTTTGTTGATCCAGTGAATTCATAAAATCCTGTAAAGCTATCCGCTGTAATATCACCAAAAAACTTATTAGTGTTTCCAATTTGGTTTATATCAAGGGTCATCCCTGTACCATCAAGATCAAGGGGCGTTAAGCTCCCAGCAGTAGTGTTTAAGCCACCGATGAGGTTAGATATACCTAACTGCTCAATATCAAAGTTTGCAGTTGTACCTGCTTGGTTTATATAAATTTCATTATCAGCGGCATAAGATAAACCGCTTACCAATGCTAACAATAAAAAACTATTCGTCTTTTTCATAAGTCCAAAATCTCCTGTCATAGCCGATGTTAATTAGCTCTAAAACAGCCCCTTCTATGCTTTTCATAAGGGCTATCGTAGTGGACTCATTGCGCGAATTGCCTAATTCTATTTCAACAAGCTCTGTTCCCATCTCAACGAATTTAAAAACATCATCAGATTGGCCGTAACTAAATACGGTTTTTTGGCTCATTACTTCTATAAGTATTTCACCAGTTGCTACCGATACCATGCGTAGTGATACCGTTATGTTATCTTCCCTAAACTGAACGCTCTTGCCAATGCCTAAATACCTAGCGCCCATTCCTCCAGTAGACAGATTTGTATCATACGCTATAACTGCTCCTTCTAGCAAAACCCCAGCGAAAAGCAGTGGAGGCACGTTCTTATCTTCTCCACCAGTTGAAAGTTGCTCTCTTGCTGATCTAATGAGTTGCCTTTCTTTAGTTAAGTTATCTAACCCCACTCTTTCAACAACACGAAAAAAATTACCGCCTGAAGCGTGTTTCAATGCACGGATGAGAAGGGCGCTAGGTTGCTGTGTAACGGCAGTTGAGAAAAGCGCGAATGAGCTATTACTTTTCCGCTGGCCTGTCTGATCTGTAAATGCTGTTGGATATACGGCTACCACAGGCTTAACTGCTGGAGGTTTTACATTAACGAGAGCGTTTGATTGCAGTTTTGTAATATTAACCACATCTTCGCTTTTAAATCTTTGCTTTTGGGTATCTTCAAATTGATCAATAATTGAACAGCTAGAAAGAAAAAGAACCGATAGGCAAAGTAATCTCCGTAGTATTTCCATCTGCATCCGTAATAATTAGGGTTATGAAATCACCATCAACAAGATACTCAATAATGTTTCCTTCAAGCTCAAGTATTCCGCTGGTACTCATTGTCTCACCAAATAGGTTGTTGACTAACTGTCTACTTAGCTCTGCGTATATTCTGGATTCTAAATTTCTTATAAAACGTGCCAGAGTAGTATTTTCTGCATCTCTCTCTAGCTCCTCTTGATATGCCTTTATTTCGGCCTTAATATCCGCTTTACGGTTAAACTCTTGGTTTTCTATAGTGAGGTAATGACTAGAGGTGTTTATGCCGTTAAAGCTAGGCGATTTAAACTTATGCGTTATTTGATCAGCCGTTGCTGACATAGCTATCCACAAAATGCCTAGAACTAAACCTTTAATCTTTTCTCTGGTCATCTCTATCTGCCTTTGCAAGCCTATCAGTGTGCATTAACTGCGGCACTCCCAATATAGTTTTGAGAAGTGTATCTTGGCGTATTATTTCGTTATCTACTGATCTTACCCTATCAATAAGTGCAACCAATATACCATGCTGAGAATCCAACTTACTGCCAAGCCTTTCCTCAAGATGATTTATTTGCTCAACCAACTTATCATCTAGGGTATCTACCTTAGTTTCTAACCCATCAATAATGCGATTAATTAGCTTCCAGATAAACAACCCTAGACCTAGCGCGGCCGCAATCGGAAACCCCACGTCATTGATAAGGGTAACTGCATCTTCAAGCATAATTATTTCTTGGCTTTATTGCCTAAAAGAGCAAACTTTTCAACAACACCGTAAGCCTTCGCCTTCCAATCACTTCCTTTAGGCGTATCAGTATAATTGCAGATTACTGATGCAACGGTTACAAGAGAGGTTGCTATCAAATAAATATTTAGTAATATTTCCATTACCAAGGAACTCCACCAGCTTGAGTTGCCGCACGATCAATTTGACCTTGCACTCTAGCTTTGCGGTTATCTTCAATGCGCTTTTTAGCTTGAGCCGCTGTTTCGCCATCTTCTTTTAAACTGTCGTAG
>Ga0209634_1002962_pt1 | contig 11683 bp, 14 predicted proteins | sample LinPmetageLP40_FD_184043 | JGI IMG/M metagenome (GOLD analysis project Ga0209634, IMG submission 184043) | Marine viral communities from the Pacific Ocean - LP-40 (SPAdes) (version 2) | ecosystem: Environmental > Aquatic > Marine > Oceanic | place: Pacific Ocean | collected 2010-08-26 | reverse complement strand
ATTTTGTGGCTTGTTGCTTTTTTTCTTTTTGTATTCTTCTTACAAATGCAAAATAAATTATTTGTGTATAATATGCAAATGGGTTTGAAGACTTAGCAGGATCAAACTTTTCTACAGCAACTAAACAATTTTCTATCCCATCAGATATCATGTCATCACGGTAAGTATAATTTATAAAATTTGCTTTATATGAAAGATGAGTGGCTATCTTCAAAAAGCATTCCCCAAGATAATTTGATACCATTGGTTTAGGAATATCCTTTTCTTTTGCTGTAGTAACCTTTTTTTTATAACTATTTAATTCTTCTAAAAATTTTTTATTGTCCACATAATGAGTACTCTTAGGATTACTAATGGATAATTTTTTTGGGTCTTTCTGTTCCTTCTGTGCCTTCTCCATAACTATCATCTTCACTTTCTAATATTTTTATTTCTTCTTCCTGGTCCATAAATTCTATTTCAACAGCGTCTTTTATGTACTCTTTATATTGTAACACAGCATCATCATGTAAATCAACTACTGCTATTATAGAAGATGTAGGCATATTTACCTGAGTTGTATTGGCCATTTTAATCCAAGGCTGCATTGTATAATGTTCCATAATTTGATAACCATGAGTAACTTTCATTGCTCTTATTTCAATAGGATCAAATATTTCAATGTATTTTTTATTTTTAAAATCACTAAAATCATCATTTGAAGATACAACAAGGCTTTCACCATTAATTAATTTTAAATATTTTACTTCTATATTATCTTTATTCATAGATTAACCTCGACTGTATTGTAATCAAAATCTTCATCTGCATAAATTTTTATTCTTTCTATCATGTGCATTAAAGTGTAATTTCTTTTTGATTTCCAACTTAAATCATCTCCTATGTCAAATAATTTACATTTTGTTTTATTGTCTCCAATTCTTAAACCTCTACCAATTGATTGAAGATTTCTTATTCTCGATTTAGAAGGTGAAGCAAATATTATATTATGTAAGTTTTTTATATTTATTCCTGTAGAGAAAGTTCCAAATGAAGCAATAATTATTGCATTGTTTTCTCCTTCTGTTATTTTTCTTGCATTTTCTCTTTGTTGTGTTTCAGTACCGCCATATATAAAAAATATTTTTCTATTTACGGCTTTTTGTAATATGATATCATACAATGACTTACCATGCTTTTCAACATACTGAAATAATACTAAAGAGTTACCTTTTTGATCTAAAGATAAATTTCTAATAAATTTATTTCTTGGATAATGTTGAACTAAAAAATCCATTTCTTCTTGGTAAGTATTATTTTTATTATCTTTCTTTAACTCATCTGAATACTTTAAAACAATAGCATGAATCTTTAAATCAGCAAGTTGTTTTGATTCAATTAATTGTTTTGTAGTTGTGGTTTTAAATACTTGACCAAATAGACCTTCTAAAACTAATTTATGAGTTTTTGTCCCATCAAGTGTTCCTGTAGTTCCTATACGATATGGTGTTGTTATACATTTGTGCATTATTGAAGTTAATGATTTTGCTTTGAATAAATGACATTCATCTCCATATATGACTTTAAAATCTTTAAAAAAGTTTCTTGGAAGTTTATATAATGATTGCCATGTAGATATTGTAACTGGCATATCATTTGTCTTATCGACAGTTCCATATATTCTATAACAATTATATGATGATTTCCAACCATTATTAGATGAATAATCTTGAAAATCTGAATACAGTTGTTCTACTAATGATGTAGTTGGAACTATGATTACTTGTTTTCTTCCAAACTGCTCATGCCATCTCAATAAAACATAAATGATCAAAGATTTACCAGATCCTGTCGGTGATAATAATAGTCTTCTTCCTTGATTAATACCATTGTAAATAGCATTAAATTGATAGTCTCTCACTTCAATAGGCTTGCCAGATGAAGTTAGTTTAAGTTGCTCTATGAATTGACTTAGATTTTCTTTTGAAACATTATCTAGTGTACTTACAAATTCCGAATCATCAACTGTATAATTATTCTCTTTAGCAAAATATTCTACATATGGTTTTAAACCTACATATATTTCTTGTGTAAATAATGAGAAAAGATGTACCTGTCCATCCCATACTTTGTTTCTATACATTGGATGAAATTTAGCACCTGGTACCTCAAATGAAAAATGTGAATGCAATTCTTGTGCTATGGATGGATCACATTTAACTTTTATGTATACTTCATTTTTTTTTGTTATCGAGATGTCTGTCATAAAATCTTGTTACTGCTTTGCCTTCAAAATTAACATAAGAAACTTGGTAATTATTCGAAGATTGTTTTTCTTCTTTGTCTGGAGGTTTAATAAAATTTTTATCAGAATGCGCCATTTGTAAATTTATTCCATTCTATTGCTGATTTAATATCCCAAGTTCTTGAATTTATGGATCTTAGAATTTGTTCTAATGTAAACATAACTGTTTTATAATATTCAATTTTATCAGTTAAAGTATTTAAATCTTCATCACAAGTAAGAAATTCATCCATTTCATTTTTCAATGGTTTATTACCCATGTATTGAGATATATTAAGTTTATTAAGATCAGATTCAGTAAGCTCACCACGATAATAACGATACTTTAATCGTCTCATATTATTGTAGTCGCTTTCGGCTTTACGCTGCTGTAATTTAATATTAGATAAAACCGTTAGGTACTTAGCATGAAGATTAGGTGTTCTAACTGCTTCATTACCAAGCTCTAACTGATTTATCTTGGAGTCATTTTTCCATTGTTCTTGTATATCACTAAGTTTCATATCTATAGAGTTTCTAAATCTATAGTCTCCGGTTTTTCTTTTTCTTTATCAACTGTTACACTTCTTGTTGAAGGAGGAGCTGTTTCTCCAGGTTGATTGAAACTTATTATCATTTCAGGATTACCTTGGAAACAGAACGAACCATAATGATTCAATGAAATAGATGGATCTAACCAAATATCACCGCCCATTTTTTGCCATCTACGACAGAATGTATAATCTTCAGAAAGATATCTTTTATCAACTGGATCAATCATTGTATCAAATAATGCATAAAAATTATCTTTAAGATCTACACCACCCATTTGTACATCATTATTGTATTTGATCTCTGGGTATTCTTTTACTAATTTTAAAATAGCTTCACGTTTAATCATCATAAACCCAGTACCCGCATCATGTAGTTTAATCAATCCATTTTCAACACCAACTTGTTTTTTATGTTTATCTATAAACTGAAAATTTATAGCATAGTCAGAACCTAATGCACCAATTTGTCCAGGAGAATGATTTTGTGAAGGATCTAAAAGTATAGCTTCTTTAATGTGTGACCAATTTACACCTTTTTTAGGATATGCACCAACTGCAACATCCTTATCATGCATCCATAATTTTAATATATCATCTACTTGGAATTCAATATCAGCATCTATAAACATAAGATGAGTATAATCTGAATTTAAAAAGTAGGCTAGTAATACATTTCTTGCTCTTGTTACTAAAGACTCATTTGCTATTGTTCCAAACGCTAAAGGAATTGTATGACCATTCATAAATGTCATAAGTTTTATTACTGATCTAAAATAAGGTTCTGTTAAAGCTCCCCCATAACAAGGTGTAGCAATAAAGAATTTGCTTTGACGAATTTTGTTTAAGTCCAGTTGAACTTTCTTTTTTTCCATAATAACTCCATAAATTAAATTTATAATGCTTCGATTTCAAATGTCCTATATTTAAATGTTGCAATGCCTATAAAATATTCAACAGTTGAACTTGTTATATCAAAATCTAATGCTTCTACTGCTATAGGAAACAAATCCTTAAAAAAAACATTTGTTTTAGGATTATTAGCTGAATCTAATATAGTTAATGTTCCATCAGAATACGCAGCAGGTTCACTGTTACCCATTGTTGTTGTCATAAATGGAAACCTATTCAATCTATCGCCAACAAAACTTTTGTATTGTGAATAATCATTTGGAAATCCTAAAGCAATTAACCATTCTAATAATTCTATATAGTTTACCATATTCTCACTAATAAGAAAACGGATAGTGAACTCTGAAAAGTTAAGTTTATCACCAATTCTAGGAAGGTCAACAAAAGGCGTAGGTTGCACAGCAAAACCATTTTGAACTGATGGAAGATTAGCTGATTGACAAGTATATGCTACGTGTGGAAGGTCTTTTATAACAAATTTAAAGGCATTGGGTCGTAAATAGTTATAAACAGAACCTTTATTTACTGTATTTACTTCTGATATTATATTTGATTTATTTATTGTATAAGCCATGATATATTTATACAAAAAAAAGGGCCCTTAAAAAAGAGCCCTTTGAAGTAAAACAATCTTAATTTTTACATTAAGTTAGTGACTTTTGAAAGTCTGTAGTACTGGTTACGATCTGCTGTAAATGTGTCACCATCAACTGTACCATTAGCCTGAACCACATATGGATTAGCAATCATACCGTAACGAGTCTTAAAGCCAATCTTAGGCTGGAAGCTCTGTGGATCAACTGCACGAACCATTTGTAGAGGAACGTATGGGCAGTAGAATATACCAGCATCATATGGAGATGTTCCACGATAACCAGCTAAGTAAAATTGATTAGCAGTACTTAAATTAGCTGAATATGGATCAATATAAACTTTTAGTTTACCATTAATTACACCAGCAAATGTATTACCTGTGTCATCAACATTCAAGTCAGGCTTAAGTGCTGGAGCGTAATCAAGTACACCTGCCATTGCAAGAGCAGAAGCTACATCAGAAGAGCAAAGTACAAAATTACCTTTTCCTCTACGAGTATCTTGACCAATGTTATTACAGTCTCTTTCTATGTTATATAAAAGACCCTTAAATCTTTCAACAGACCAACGACCGTTTGAATCTACGTCTAGGTTAAATGTTCCTGGAACTGCTGTAGCTGGAGAACCTGCTTTAGCAACAAGATAAATTCTTCTAACAACTTCACGGTTAATTTCAAACATAATTTCTTGAGAAAGAATATTTGAAAGCTCTGTCTCAGCATCAAGACCATGAACTGCTTTTAAGTCTTGAGCAAGTTCTAACGTGTACTCAGCTTTTAGAGCTCTTGTCTTAGCTGTTACAGTTGTCTTGTCAATACTAAATGACATTTGACCAAAAGAATTATCATCAGCATCACCTAAAGCCTCACCTAACGCTGCAGTCATACCTGGAACTGTATTATAACCGGCGTCTACTGGATTATCACCAATTTGACCTGTGCCAGTTGTAGCTGCGTTTCCTGCTTTCTGGAATGCAGAAGCTGAAAAACCTGTATTAGCTTCGTTAAATAATGCTTCTGTAGTAGCACCCTCTGTACGGTTGTTGCCGTATAAAGATCTCATTGCAAAAATAAGACCAGTAGGACCTGTCATAGGCTGTACACCGGCAATATCATATGCAATAAGATTTGGCATAGCCCTACGGACTAGACCAATTAATATTGGATCATATCTATCAATACCATCTGTTGATACAGAGTTATTAGCTGGGGCAGCTTCAGTTAACATTGCTTTTTCTTCCATGAGAGCCTTTTCTTGATTCTCTAAAAGAACAGCAGTAACTTGCTTACGATAGTTTTCCTCAATCTTTGGAAGATCTGGGTGATCCAAAACTGGATTCCATTTCTTCATTGAATTTTCGGATAAATACATTTTTTACTCCTTATGTTAAAATGTTTATTGGTTATTACTTCTTCATTCTTGAAATTGTATTTACATATTTTGAAATCGAAGATGACAAATCAATCTCTGGTTCTTGTGTTTGACTTTCTTCGACTAATGTTTGTTCTGGCGATTGAATTTTATCTTTTGGAAAATAGTTTTCTTTTATTACTTTAACTTTTTCAGTGAATGATTCTTCACTTTCAAATTCAACACCTTCAACTAATTTATTAAGTTTTTCTTTTTCTGTTTCGGCAAGTCCGTCTGTAACTGTTTCAAAAACTGACGACTTTTTAAACTCTAAAAGTTCATTAGCTAGTGACACATTATCACTAACTGTCTCATCTAACTCAGCTGTTAATGATTCCACTTTATTAGTCAAATCATCTAACACATCTAGTTTGTCCTCTGGAACTTCAATATAAGATTCTTTAAATAGTGATTTAAGACCTGTCATGAATTCTTCTGTTATTTCATTTCTTAAACCATTTTCAACAGCTAATTTATTTTCTTCCATCCATTGCTCTACAATGTAATTCATATAGCTGTCTACTTTTTCAACCAACGCTTCTTTATATTCAACTAATTCAACAGAATTGTTTTCTTCAATTTGACTAACAATTTTTTCCATTTCATTATTTACTCTAGCTATAACAGCTGCTTCAAAAATAGAAGTTGCTTTTTGTTTGAATTCTTCTGAAAGATCTTCTCCAAAAATACTATCTAATTCTTCAGTAATGTCTACTTCTAAAATTTGCTCATCTTCACTTTGTTCTACTTCTTCGCTAGCTGATACTGTCATTGAAGATACTCCTGATTTTGATGTCACACCTGGTATTGTTGATGTTTTTGCATCACCCTTCATTTTAATAGAAGAAGGGTTCTTTGCATAAATTACTTTTGCAGCTGCTTTTGCACCTGGATTTTTTTGATCTTCTTGAGACACGTCAACTGTAGGTTTAGGTGAATTACCTAAGTTTGGTAATATACTTGTATCGCCAGCATTAGCAGCTTTACCTGCCCTTGAAGAATCTTTTTTCATTTGAGATGATGTTTTTTGACCAACATCTCCTACACTAACTGATGAAAGATCATCTGGCTTTTCCATACTATTATCAGCTTCAGATAACGTATCTTTATCTTCAGTGTTGCCTTGTAGCAATTGTTTAATTTTAGATTCGACTGACATTCTTTGTCTCCTGATTATGTGTTCTTATTTTATTTATAAAAAAATGTTACTTGATAGAATTTAATAATTTTTTAAATACATGTAATTTAGCTTCTCGAAGTTGTCTTTTAGATGCTTTTCTTATAGTTTTTTGAGCTTCTTCCACTTGTCTTGGTTCCCATATGCCATTATTTAAAAACCATTCAGCATTCTCCATAATACCTCTTACAAATGCATTAGGAGCAGAAGGATCTGAAACGATATCAACAGTAGATAATTGAAAATCATCTTGAACTTCATTAATACCATCTTTTTCTTTTAGTGAACCCACTCCTCTTGAGGATACACCTAAACGTACACCTTCGGTAATAAAATTTTCTGCAATTTTTCCCATAGGAGTACTTAAAATTTTTGCTTTACCATATACATCACCATCTTCATTTACTTTTAAATTAGTAATAAGATGAGACACTTTATCTAAATTAACTGTTGGAGTTGGTGGATGTCCTAATTCTCCAAGAGATCTTTTTTCATCAATAAGTTCTTGATACCTACCAACTTCTTTTTCCATAATACCGCGAGGATAAATTCTACCATTTTTATTTGGTTCATCATACCCCATAAATTTACCTTCAATGTAATAACTTTTTTTACCGTTATTAGTTTCTTCAAGGTATTTGATTTCTGAATCTATATTTACTTCAGTTATTAGTTTCATTAGAAGTCTCCTCTTTGTCTTGCTTCTAATTGTTGTGTATCTGGATCAACAAACGCATCCCCTTTGCTAACACTTAAAGTAACAAAACCTTCAGTACTTCCAAATGATACTAATATATTTCCTGCTCTTTCTAGTGGTATATTGTATCCATCTAATTCAAGTTTTCCTTGACCTTGTGTAAGTATAATTGCATTGGCTCTATCTGCATTTGTATTATATCTTTCAATAGTTACATCACCATTAATTGAATATGTAACACCATCAATAGCTAAAGCATCTTTTGTTGAGTCAAATGTTTGAGAAGCATATAGGTTAGCATGTTTATGAATTAAATTACTCTTTCCACCAAATGTATTAGCATGAACATTTCCATTAACGGTTGTTGAAGATAAGCAATGAATTACTGCCCTTCTCTTTTGTAACATTAAAATGTTAGCATCACCTAATGATACAACACTGCCTCTATCTGCACTTGACATATTTAACCTCTAGCTTTCTTAATTTTTTTTAATAACTTAAAATCATGTGCATCTACTTTGCCATTTTTATTAGCATCTAATTTGTGTTGATCGCCAGTGAGTTCTTCATCTACACCACTTAAATCATCTACTTTATCTACGTCTTTAATATTTTTCTTAGCTTGAGCCATTCTTTTTTTACTTTTTACATCATGACCCATTTCGTGATTGTCTTCTTCAACTTTTTTCTTTTTCTTCATCATATGACCATGATGACGTTCATGCATAATTTCTACATCTTCAGTAAAGACAGTTTCATTACCATGATCGAATTTAACTGTATACCAAGAAATATGTCCATTCTCATCAGGAACTTCGTGTTGTCCTTCAAGTACTAATCCTTCTCCAAAGACATCATGATAGACATGTTTAGCACACCAATGCTCAACATATACTTCTGTTGTTTCTTCTTCCATAGCATTTTTTGTAGCTGTAGCATACATTACTTCTTTAGCTTTATTGCCATACTCTTGTCTAAATTGATTAAAGTTTTTTTTCATACCTTTTACTATATCCTCTTTTTTTTTAACTTGAGCCTTGGTCATCTTGTTGTGATTGGCCATCTTCAGATCCTTGGTTAAAAATATGACTTGCTATATTTCGTTTATGGTCATCCATAGCTTGCGTAATCTTTAAAGATAATGAGTTCTCAAAATCTTCTTTTGCGACTGAATTATTACCATCTATAACATTAGTTACAAAATTATCGACGTAATTTGGTTGAACTTCTTGTTCTAACTCAGGTTCTGCTGTTTCTAATTCCGACATAATAATTCCTTTTCATTTATTTATAAGATTTTATTACTCTTCTTGTTGTTGAGGAGGAGGATTTTCTTGTATATCAACATCTATTTCCTCTATTTCTTCATCATTTAACCTAAGAACATTCTTTTTAATGTAATTATCAGAATAAAATCTACCAACAAATGGTTGCATCTGTGTTAGTAAATCAATTCTATTTCTCATATTTTCTGCTTCTTTCATTTCCTGAAAATATTGATCTTGCGCATAAGAAAAACTTATATTTTCTTTTAGATCATCAAAATCAGAATCTGTTACAATATTTTTAAGTAGAAGTTGAGTCCTTAATAGATCAGTAAATAAATGATTAAACTTTTTTCTTAATCTGTTTATAAATTTAATAAACTTAATTTCTTCGTGTGTGATTTCTGCTTGGCGGCCAAAGTTAAATCCAGATGATTGTTGAAATCTAGATACTGGAATATTTAAAGATTGATAAACTTTATTTTGAAAATATTCAATGTCAGCTATTTCGCCAAGATTTGAACCGCCTGGCAAAGTTGTTATTTCAGTTCCTCTTCCACCTTCTCTTCTTGGTAACCAAAAGTCTTCTAACATTGTCATGAACTTTCGATCATCTTTAACATCACCAGTGGCAGAATCATAAACTACTTTATTACGATATCTTGCCATGATATCTCTCATATACTGTTCTGCTTTTAACTTAGGAAGATTACCAACATCAATGTAAAATATTCTTCTTTCTGGAGCTCTAGCTATCCTATAGATAACTAACGAATCAGTCATCATTTTTAATTGATTAACGGGTTTTATAGCTTTATGAAGGTAACCAATTACTAAACTTCTCTGAAGATCCATTATACCTGATGGACAATACGCAATAGTATCTACTGCAATTTTTATACCTGCTTGTTGATCACTTGTGGGAGGAATGCCTGGACTATAAGATAGACCTTTCTCATTATAAACAAAATACTCCTCAATTTTTTCTACAAGATCTACACCACTTACATCTTTTTTCTTTTTTATTTGTCTTACTTTTTTTATTTTTCTAGGATCAATATATCTTAATTCTTGTATACCATTAGTAGTATTTTGTTTATCGATTAATTTTTGATAATATATTTTTCCATCTACATACCATCTTCTGAAGATGTCATGTGCTTTGTCATTAAAATCAAGAAGTTTTTTTATTTTATCAAATTCAAAAGTTATAGTTTTCTTTAAACTTTCTGATAAACCTGTATTATCTAAATTAATTTTAACTGGATCTTCATTATCTACTGCTGAAATTGCTTCAGAAATAATTTCTTCTATAGCATTATCACAATCTGGATAACCTGCTATTTCTCTATATCTTGAAATTAAGTCAGCTTCACTTCTTGTTGACGCGTCTATGTCTACAAAAGTGCCATAATAGCCTGCTGATGAAGCTGTGATTGCTCCGTCTTCAGAAACCGGAGATACTATTGATTGTGTAGTAAAATCCGGTTTCTTCTGACGTTCAATTGTGAACCCAAATAAGTTAAGTGCCATAATAAAAAATAAACCTTAAACTGAAATGTTAAATAAACCACCCAATACATCAGATCCAAAGTTAGTTGGAGAATCAGTTACTACAAATGACTGATATTGCCATGTAATAGTAAACGTTGATATCTGATCATTGGCTCCAAAGTCTAATGCTACAGGAGAAAGGTCTACAGGGAAACAGTCTAATAGCTGATAACTCTTTAAAACATTTCCATTTCTATCTAATTGAAATACATCTAAGTTTTTCTGATATACAGCAGGATTGAGTCTACCCACTTTCGTTTGCAGATCTTCCATACCTGCCATCCATTGCTCAATACCAGATCTAATCGACATTGAAGAATCATTAAGAACAGTAATTGTCCATGGTGCATAAATTCTATCACCTGAAAATTTAACTTCTCTTCCACGATATAATACAATTGCTGGATTAATTATTTGTCCTGGTAATTCTGCAACGTTCACTAAAAATGGTGATTTTCTTACAGAATTAGCAGCTCCAGCTACATATGTTGGAAATGAAAGTTGTACTGCAAATTGATTAGGTCTAACTCCACCGTTTGTAAGGGCAGATTTAAATTGTTCTACATTAAATGCTGTGGCCATTAGTTATCTCCCTTTAACCGCCAACTTCATCAAACGAGATACCTGTTCTCGTTGCAACAAAGTTAAGTTGAATAAAATTAATTGATCTTGCTGGTTTTATGAAAATATCAGCAACAAATTCATTTCTATCTATTACCTCACCAGTGTTGTTGGATTCATCACAAACCACTTTGAAATCTGTAATACCTCTTCTACCTTGAATATCCCTAAGGAAGGGTTCTACAAGATTTCTAAATTGGGCTCTTGTAAATGTATCATTAAATTCGAATAGTTGAAACTTAGCTGCTGTAGCTATTGATTTCTCTAATACAATAAACAATCTTCTAACATTTATTCTATCAAATGCAGAAGGTTTAGCAAGAAGTGTCTTATCGCCAAATAATACTGTACCATTACCAGGGAAGGTGACTACTGGATTGACTCCTTTTTTATAAAGTATATCTCTTTCAGTAGCTCTTGGTGAGAAAGGAAGTTTTGTAACACCTTTAACTTGACCTCTATTGAATCCTGCTGGAGAGAAAAATGGATCTGCTACAAAATCAGTTCTTACACAAAGACCTGCTGTATCTCCATTTAATGGAACATATCTGAACACATCATTGAATCTATCATATTGATACTTGTATCCAGAATCCATTACTGCATAAGAGGATGAAGGTAATGTATCTCTAAAGCCTG
>Ga0209634_1002961_pt1 | contig 11691 bp, 9 predicted proteins | sample LinPmetageLP40_FD_184043 | JGI IMG/M metagenome (GOLD analysis project Ga0209634, IMG submission 184043) | Marine viral communities from the Pacific Ocean - LP-40 (SPAdes) (version 2) | ecosystem: Environmental > Aquatic > Marine > Oceanic | place: Pacific Ocean | collected 2010-08-26 | reverse complement strand
CGGAATCTCTTCCATTAACGCTATCCGTGCTAAATCGGATCTTGAGCCCTTGTTTATTGAAGAGATTCCGCTGGATGATGCGCCTTCTTATACCCTATTAAAAGAAGCCAAAACCACCGCCGTATTCCAGCTGGAATCGCGCGGTATGAAAGATCTGATCCGTCGCTTAGAGCCGGACAACATCGAAGAAATGATCGCACTGGTGGCACTGTTTCGCCCAGGCCCCCTTGAGTCAGGCATGGTAGATGACTTTATCAACCGTAAACATGGTCGTGCTGAGGTAGCTTACCCGCACCCCGATTTCCAACACGACAGCTTAAAAGAAATACTTGAACCCACTTATGGCGTAATCGTTTACCAAGAACAGGTTATGCAGATTGCACAGGTTCTGGCGAACTACACATTGGGTGGCGCTGACATGTTACGTCGTGCCATGGGTAAGAAAAAGCCAGAAGAAATGGCCAAGCAGCGTCAAACCTTCCGCGAAGGTGCTGAGTCCATTAACGTTGATGGCGATCTGGCCATGAAGATCTTCGATCTGGTAGAAAAGTTCGCCGGTTACGGCTTTAACAAATCCCACTCCGCGGCTTATGCTGTGGTGTCTTACCAAACCCTTTGGTTAAAAACCCATTACCCTGCGCCGTTTATGGCCGCGGTATTAACCTCGGACATGCAAAACACCGACAAGGTGGTGATCTTCATTGAAGAATGTCGTGAGATGAACCTTGATCTGGTTTTGCCGGATGTGAATCAATCTGAATTTGGTTTTACGGTGAACGATGACGGCGCCATCGTGTATGGTTTAGGTGCAGTAAAAGGCGTAGGTGAAGGCCCAATCGAAGCCATTATTAAAGCCCGAAATGAAGTGGGGCAGTTCCATGATATTTTCCACTTTTGTAAATCCGTGGATAAAAGCAAACTCAATAAGCGGGTTATGGAAGCGCTGGTGCGCTGTGGCGCGTTCGATCAAATTGGCCCTAACCGCTCGGTTTTATTTGCCACCATTGAAGACGCTTTAAAAGCCGCGGATCAAAATGCGAAAAACGCCGCCGCCGGCATGATGGATATGTTTGGTGAAGTGGAAGAAGAAGCCAACCTGAATCCTTATGATGATTACGCCAATAAAGTTCGGGACTGGAATCCCAAACAAAAACTGCAAGGTGAAAAAGACACCCTTGGGTTATTTGTAACTGGCCACCCGTTTGATGAATACGAAAAGGAAGTGCGCAAAATGGCGCGCACCAAGCTGTCCAATATTCAAGCGGATAAAAAGCCACAAAAAATTGCGGGCATTATCGTCGCTCAGCGAGTGATGAAAACCAAGCGTGGCGGTAATATGGCGATCTTGACCATTGATGATCGCAGCGGTCGATTGGATGTGCGTTTGTTCAGTGATGTGTACGATAAGTTTCGCGACAAAATGATCGTCGATCATCTAGTGGTGTTAGAAGTCGAAGTGAAACACGATAATTACAATGACTCTCTTGGTGCGAACTTAATTAATATGTGGAACATTAGTGAAGCCCGTTGCATTTTTAGCTCAGGGATTCGCTTGACCTTAAAACACCATGAACTGGGACAACATTTCATTCGCCAGCTTAATGATACCTTGCAACCGTTCCAGAGCGAAGGCAGCCCAGTGTTACTCCAGTATCACGGTGAAAGCGCCAAAGCTAACCTACAATTAGGTCAGGAATACAAAGTAGAGCCCAGTGATGATTTACTGTACCGTTTAAAAAATCATTATGGCGAAGACAATGTTGAATGTTGCTATGAATAATATGACGCAATGCTTAAAGGGGTGTAGAAAAGGTTATTCATGAACCCAAATTATTTAGACTTTGAACAACCCATTGCGGACTTGAAAGCGCGTATTGACGATTTGAAGCATCTGGCCGATGCGGATAACAATATGAATATCGCTGCCGAAATCAGTGGGTTAGAAGAAGAGCTAAACTTTGTCACCCAGCGTGTTTTTTCGCGCATCGACCCTTGGCAAAATGCGCAGCTCGCTCGTCACCCATTGCGCCCCCATAGTGCCGATTATATTCCCCTAATCTTTGACGATTTTGAAGAGCTGCACGGTGATCGTTTATTTGCCGATGACGCTGCCATTATCTGTGGCCCTGCCAAATTAGATGGCCAAGCGGTGATGGTCATCGCTCAAGAAAAAGGCCGTGATTTAAAAGAAAAAATGCGTCGTAACTTTGCCATGCCTCGGCCTGAAGGTTACCGCAAAGCCGCGCGCATGATGCAAATGGCTGAACGATTTAACTTACCCATTATTACTTTTATTGATACTCCTGGTGCCTACCCTGGCATCGACGCTGAAGAGCGCGGGCAAAGTAATGCGATTGCAGAAAACCTTGCCTTAATGAGTCGCCTGCGTACGCCCATACTGTCTACTGTAATCGGTGAAGGCGGCAGCGGTGGCGCCCTTGCCATTGGTGTGTGTGATCAATTAATGATGCTGCAATACAGCACCTATGCCGTGATTAGCCCGGAAGGTTGTGCCTCTATTTTGTGGAAAAATCCCAGTTATGCCCAAGAAGCGGCCACCGCAATGGGCATTACTGCCAGCCGTTTGTTGGAGTTAGGTTTGATTGATCAGATGATCTTAGAACCACAAGGCGGTGCTCACCGCGATGTGCAACAAGCGGCTTCGATTTTAAAGCAAGCGCTTAAACATCAATTATCTAAGCTCGTGTCCACAGATGTAGACACCTTGCTTGCGGCCCGATTTGAAAAATTCAGAAGCATTGGTCGACCATGATCAGTACTCGAATTGAACAGGCGCTGGCGGATTGCATCGAGCAAACCCGACCTAAGCGCATCCTAGTTGGCTTCAGTGGCGGTGCGGACTCTTCGGTGTTACTGCATGCTCTTTCGAAATTAACACTCCCCCAGCCTATTATTGCCATTCATGTGCATCATGGTTTATCGGCCAATGCCAATGATTGGTTTACCTTGTGTGAGTCGCAGTGTCAGTCACTAGGGGTTACGTTTATTGGTCAGCATGCTCAGGTTAAAACCGATGCCGGCAGTTTAGAGCAGGCTGCACGAGTGGCCCGCTATGACGTGTTTGAAACATTTGTCTTGCCCGGTGATGCGCTGATGTTGGGCCATCACCAAGATGACCAAGTGGAAACCTTCATGATGCGTTTAATGCGTGGCTCTGGCATGACAGGGTTAACCGCCATGGAAACACAGCGTCCGTTTGGTAAAGGCACGTTATTACGTCCACTATTGGCGGTTTCTCGAGACGAAATTGAAGCGTACGCGGCACATTATGATTTGCCATTTGTGCAAGACGAGTCCAATGATGATCTTGCCTTTGACCGTAATTGGTGGCGACACGAAATGCTGCCCACGTTAAGTGAGCGTTATCCTCAAGCCACACAAAGCATTGTGAAAACCATCAGTATTTTGCAAACCGAACATCGTTTGCTGAATGATTTGATCGACCCCATCTATCAAGAAGTAGTGGATAAACAAGGCCGACTGGATACCAATAAGTTGGCTCGTCAGTCTTGGAGTATTCAATGTCAGTTGATTCGAAAATGGTTAGAAAAGCATAACCGCTATCCATTATTAGCGGACAAGCAGATTAAGGTATTGCTTGCGGATGTCATGAATGCTCGCATTGATGCTGAACCTGTTTACAAATGGCAAGATAATGAAGTGCGTCGCCATAACGGTAAGCTGCACGTGATGCCCAGCTTGCCAGAAGTGGACACCAGTGGGTTTGTACAAAACTTTAATGGCACCAGTGCGCCCCAGCTACCTGCTGGGCAATTGACCTGGCAACCAGGCTTAGGCTTAAAACCCAGCGATTACCAATTGGCCTTGTACCAAGGGGGGTTAAAAGCCCGCCCTATAAATCGTCCCAACAAAGCGCTGAAAAAATGGTTTCAGGAATTTGATATCCCGCCTTGGCAACGCCCCTTTTGGCCCGTGCTGCTAAAGAATGGGGATGTAGTGGCGGTTCCTGGGTTATTTGTGTGCCAAGGCTATGCCTGTGAGCAGGGCTGGCAGTTTAATTTTCATATGTAAATATGAGTGTTGATCAAAAAACATTCAGTTATTTACGATTACCGCTGGTACATAAGCGCTAAAAGTGCGAGAATGCGCGCCGTAACCAAAGTGTTCCCAATTTCCTATTCGAGTGTGAGCCAATTTTTTGCCTCAACTCTACTGTGTTAACAGATTAAGCTGCCGTTCCAGGCCAGCTGTGTAGCGGGATGACGGGATCAATGGTCAAAATTTAATTGTGAATGAATTTTGATCGCGCCGTCATTGAGTGCCTGTGGGCCTCCCCGTGCCGATCTAGATGTATTCCCCAAAAGCAGGTTTTTTTGCATGTCTGATACTCCTACTGGCTTCGCCAGTCTTGGTCTACCTTTTAATGTTTTACGTTCTATTGAAGAGCAAGGCTATGAAACGCCTAGCCCGATTCAACAACAAGCAATCCCTCATTTATTAGCCGGCAAAGACGTTTTAGGTCTTGCTCAAACAGGTACCGGTAAAACCGCTGCGTTTACCTTACCTATTTTAGCGCGTACCGATGCTAGCGCACGTACACCTCAAGTGTTAGTACTAGCGCCAACGCGTGAACTGGCTCAGCAAGTGGCAGCTGCCATTGAGTCTTACGCGAAACATATTCCTGGTATTAAAACCACGTGCATTTATGGTGGTCAGGATTTCTCTACCCAGTTCCGTGCCCTTAAAAGTGGCCCTCAGTTTGTAGTGGGTACACCGGGTCGTGTGATGGATCATATCCGTCGCGGCACACTTAAGTTAGATGAAATCAAAGCCGTTGTGCTTGATGAAGCAGATGAAATGCTTCGCATGGGCTTCATCGATGACGTGGATTGGATTCTTGAGCACGTACCGGCTCAGCGTCAAGTTGCGTTGTTCTCAGCAACCATGCCTCGTCAAATTAAAGAAGTGGCAGAAAAACACTTAAACTCGCCAGTTGAAGTGCGTATTGAAAACAAAACCGCCACCAACGACAAAATTGCTCAATCATTTTGGTTAGTACGTGAGACCGACAAAAATGAAGGTCTGCTACGTATTTGTGAAACCCAAGATATGGATGCCATGATGATTTTCGTGCGCACCAAGCAAGCCACTGAAGAAGTTGCAGACTACTTACGTAACGCAGGTTACAAGTGTGAAGCCTTAAACGGTGATGTTGCACAAGCACAACGTGAACGTGCAGTGGATCGCTTGAAAAAAGGTCAAATTGATATCGTAGTCGCAACTGATGTTGCCGCACGTGGTCTAGACGTTGAACGTATCAGTCACGTTATTAACTATGACATTCCTTACGATGCTGAATCTTATGTTCACCGTATCGGTCGTACAGGTCGAGCAGGTCGTACTGGTAGCGCTATTTTGTTTGTACGCCCACGTGAGCGTCGCATGTTAAGCACTATCGAGCGTGTTACTCGTCAAAAAATTGCAGAAATGCAATTGCCAAGTGCAGACGATGTAAACGCTAAGCGTCGTGAACGTTTTAAAGCGCGCATTCTTGCAACCGTTGGCGGTTTGGATACTGAAATCTTCAAATCAATTATTGAAGAAGTGATTGCTGAAAACGAAAACCTATCTGCGGTTGATGTTGCAGTATCGCTTGCTGAAATGGGTCAAAACGGTAAGCGTTTATTTATTCGTGAAGGTGAGCGTAAGCCGCGTGAATATAAAGAACGTAATGACCGTGGTGATCGCGGCGGCCGTGAAGGACGTGGTCGTGGTGAGCGCGGCGGTCGTGAAGGACGTGGTCGTGATTCTGATAAGCCATTGGATAAAAAACCAATGCCGCTTAAAGATAACCCAGATGTTGAAATGAATCGTTACCGCTTAGCGGTTGGTTACAAAGATGGCGTTAAGCCAGGAAACATCGTAGGTGCCATTGCCAACGAAGCGAACATCGAAAGTAAATTCATTGGTCACATTGAAATTTTTGATAACTTCGCCACCGTTGATTTGCCAAGCGGCATGCCAAGCGAAGTGGTTAACCACCTTAAAAAGACCCGCATTTGTGGTCGTCCTTTGAACATTGAAGACATTAATGCTCAAGGTGGTGACAAGCCTAAGCGTGTTAAAAAAGAAGGCTACCGTGCTAAAGATGGCAGCGGTACTAAAGCACGCGATCGTAAGCCGCCTGCTAAGCGTAAAGAAGCGTCTGCTGAGTAATATCGGCCGTCATAAAAAAACCAGCTTTTAAAGCTGGTTTTTTTTCGCCTGTTGTTTGTGAATGGTTTATTTGGTTGTGATGTGCTGATTGATTTTTTTCAGCGTGCTGGGGTGCGCTCTGAGGTACTTTCTAGAAATATAAATAGCAAAAGTGCGTTTTGACTCTTGGGTAATGCTATAGCGTTCTTTTGGAAAATTGAGCGCATCAAGTTGGTGAGTAAATGGTCCTTGTGTGGCAAATACAGCGTCAAGATTGCCATTGATAAATTGCTCTGCCAGCAAAGGAGATGATTGGCCGTAAACTTCATAGCCACGACGAATGGTTAACCTGTGTGAGTTGGTTTTAGCCACGGCTCCTACTTTTCCGTTGAGTTTCAATGCTCTTGAGCCGGCTTCATAAGGGGCGTCCTTTAACGTAAACCAACTATAGGAATCGATGAAAACCGGTTTGCTGTATTCGGCGTATCGGTCACGCTCGGGATTTTTTGTGGCAATAAAAAAGCCGTCGATTTCATCTTTACGCAAGGCTTTTAGCAGTTGTGAATACGTTACAATATAGGTGAATGTGTATGGGATGCCACTGGCATTTAAGGCTTGTTTGACGGGGGGCATGGCGATGCCTTTAAACACCTGGTTCTCTACATAGGTAAAGGGTTTTAACTCAGGTACACCAAGACGAATAGGCTCTTGTGCCATGCTTGGAACAGTGAAACTTAATATAACCAGTATTATTAACCATCGCATAATATCAACGCAGGCAGTCTTGCTCTAGTATCCGTATATTCATTTAGTTTAGACCTTACGTGGATTTGTGCATGAATAAACCCTATGCAGTGGCAGGCTTGGTGGCGGTGTTAGCAATCACAGCTTGCGCGAGTCAATCATCGCAGCCCTGGCAGTCAGATCATTACTCCCCCGGTGAGGGGTTCTTTAATCAGGCAGCCATTGAGCAGGACTTTAGCCTTGGCCGCTTCTTTACCATTGCCAAGCGTTTCTTTTTTGAAAAACAGGCCAATACTGAGCCATTTGGTTTGATTCCGGTTGAGACTATTGAGCCGGCCACACTGACATCACAACAAGGCGATGTGGTTTATCGGCTAGGGCACAGCACCATATTGATGAAGTTGTCGGGCAAATACATATTAACCGACCCCATGTTTTCGCAGCGTACCAGCCCCGTGCAATGGGTGGGACCAGAGCGCTTTCATCCAGTGCCGATTGATCCTGCCAGCTTGCCGAATATCTATGCGGTGGTGATCAGCCACGATCATTATGATCATTTAGATGAAGGCAGTATTAAGTTACTGGCGGCAAATACTCAGCACTTCTTTGTGCCCCTTGGTCTTAAAACCTATTTGTTAGATTGGGGTGTCAGTGCAGAGAAAATTCATGAGATGGATTGGTGGCAACAAAAAGCACTGGGTGGGTTCACATTCACCAGTACGCCGTCGCAGCACTTCTCAGGCCGCGGTTTATTTAATCGCAACGGCACACTTTGGAGCTCTTGGGTAATACAGTCCCCAAAGCAGCGAATTTTCTTTAGCGGTGATAGCGGCTATTTTGATGGCTTTAAAACCATAGGGGATAAGTTCGGCCCATTTGACCTGACGATTTTAGAAAATGGCGCTTATAACCCTGATTGGCCGCAAGTGCATATGTTTCCGGCTGAAACCATTCAGGCTCACATAGATTTAAAAGGCAAAGCCATGCTGCCGGTGCATAACGGCACATTTAAGTTGTCATTCCACCCTTGGAAAGACCCGCTTGAGAAAGTTGCCAGCCTAGGTGAAGCGCAAGGACTCATGGTTTACACCCCCAAAATGGGTGAGGCCGTCACCATGGATATTCCGGCGCAGTTTGAAAAATGGTGGCAACTGATCGCCGATGAATAACGATATGGCGCCAATCGCCTAGTATTTTCGACTTAAGGCATAAAAAGACGCGTAATTATGCAAGTTGGCGTGAAATGACTTGCTTATGGAATAAAGCGGACTATTTTTAAGTTCAAAGGTTAGGGAATACCGACACGGAATCACGCAGTTAAGGACGATTGCATACAGGATGTGAAGGACGAAATAGGGAATAAGCCAGGATGGCTAAGTCAGGATGACAACCTAGGGTGAAAACGAAAAGGGTAGATACAAACGTATCTACCCTTTTTTATTGGTTTTTTCTCTTAGCCCTTTTTTATCGGCCGACTCAGCGGTTGGAGTAATAACTGCTTGCTTGTTGAATGGCCTGAGAATGAGAAATGTTCGAATCATTACCTACTTTTCTGCTGTGTTTATCCGCTTTTCTGTCACACCAAAGAAAGTAACTCAAACCAACAGATGCAAAAAAAGGAAACAACCAAATTAAAGTGATTTGTATCTGTTTCTGGGAGCGGTCATAAGCGGCGGCTCGGCCAATATAAAACGTGGCAAAGATGTTTAAGCACAAACATGTGCCTAATATGACCAGAAAGGTTGTCATACTCATGTTGAGGTTTGGCCTTTGTAGAAAGAGAATCCGCCAATAGCAGGCTAGAATATAAGTGAGCCATTTTAGCGTTAAAACCGTAAAGGATAACAGTCAAAATAAGAGTCTAATATGCCACAGTCCCGAATAATCCAATTGTTAACGTATTTAGGTGCCGTTCCTTTTTATCTGGCATTGTATCTTGTTACCACCAACCAAGCATTGTTGGGCCTGAGTGGTGTTCACTGGTTTAAAACCTATGGGCTGGTTATCTTGAGTTTTATGGCGGGCACCATTTGGGGTCAGGTAGTGAATGCCAGTGCTCGTGTAAGACGGTTAGCGCTGGCGTCTAATGCGGTTTCTTTGTTGGCGTGGTTTGCGTATTTATTAGTGGACACACAAGCGGTGCTGACCATTCTCGCAACCGGCTTTGTTGCACTATATATATTAGAAGCCTTGATTATGGATCATGTTAAGCGCCCAGATTATTATCTTGGCCTGCGATTGCGCGTTACCGTACTTGTGGTTATGGCTCATTTCTTCATGCTGATGATGCTCTCGTGATAATCAGTTCAGCGTTTTGTGTGTAAATCCTTTATAATTCGCCCCCGATTTTGGCTACACGGGCAATAGTGTCTTTTAGCCCCACGATTAGCGACAGGTACTACCATGAATTTCTCATCTTTAGGTCTAGCCCCCGAACTACTGCAAGCCATCGAGGCCTGCGGCTACACCGAGATGACACCAGTGCAAGCGCAAGCCATTGTGCCTGCCCGTCGCGGCAAAGATGTACTCGCCAATGCGCAAACCGGTACAGGCAAAACAGCTGCATTTGCGCTGCCGATCTTGCAGCAAATGATTGATAAGCCCCGCACCAATGATTCAACCAGCCCTAGAGCGGTGATTTTGACCCCAACTCGCGAACTGGCGGAACAGCTAGCCGAAACCATTGGCGCTTATGCCCAGTTTTTACCGCTCACGGTCACCGCGGTTTATGGTGGCGTTAAAATGGGTGGGCAAGAACGTAAATTAAAAGCCGGTGTGGATATTTTAATTGGCACGCCTGGGCGTTTAATGGAACACCTCACACAGTGCAACGTGGAATTATCGGCCGCTGAATTTGTGGTACTAGACGAAGCCGACCGCATGTTAGACATGGGCTTTATCGATGCGGTGGGCACGATCTTTCAACACGTTGCCAAAAAACGTCAAACCTTATTGTTCTCCGCCACTATTTCTCCTGCCGTAAATGAGTTGGCCCACAAAATTTTACACAATCACCAAGAAGTGCGCGTGACCAAACAAAACGCCACCGCCGATACCGTGCAGCATGTGGTTTATCCAGTTGATGAGCGCAGTAAAATTGATTTGTTCATGGATTTATTAACCCAGCACAACTGGTTTCAGATCTTGGTATTTACCAGCACCAAAGAACAAGCCGATCGATTATTGTCGGATTTAAAACTGCACAAGGTGACCGCGGCAGTTTGTCATGGTGATAAAAGTCAGGGCTCACGCCGTCGAGCATTGGCGGACTTTAAAGCAGGCGACATTCAAGTATTAATTGCCACCGAAGTGGCCGCCCGTGGCTTGGATATTAACGGGTTAGAATACGTATTAAACTTTAACCTGCCGTACCTTGCGGAAGATTATGTTCACCGTATTGGTCGTGCTGGTCGCGCCGGTAATCAAGGTCACGCTATTTCGTTTGTCAGTCGTGAAGAAGAACGCACACTGGATAATATTGAGCGTTTAATTGGCGCGCGTATTAAACGCATTTTTCAACCGGGTTTTGAAGTGAGTAGCCGTGACGCTTTAATTAAAAGCGTGGCGAAAAAACAGCGACCAAACCGCACCAATAAAAGCAGCCAAAAGAAAGTTGAGCAAGCCAAGCCAAGTGGAAATGCTACCCATAAAGCTAAAAAGCCTAGCGCGCCAAAATCAAAACCGGCCGCGTCAAAGTCTAAAAAAGCGGCGCCTAAAAAACCCAAGCATAAAAACAAAAAATAAAAGTCACGCCGGTTTTTAGTGGTTTCGAAATCTAATCTTAGTACGAACCCGCACCCGCGGGTGACTCATACGGGCCCTGTGGTTCACATTATCTGACAAGCAAACGTTCAACGGTGGGCAGTGTACCCTCTGAAATTTTAATTCAGGTGGTTTCTAAATTGACTGTTGTACGAACCCGCACCTGCGGGTGTATCACGAACTGCCAGCCTTTAGGGTGATCGTTTATCGCTTTTTAGCAGCCATAAAAAAACGGCCCGTAGGCCGTTTCTTTTTGTCTGCTAGTGATTAACGCTCTAGCTGATCCGCTTTACCTTCAACGCCATCCCATTCTTCAGCATCTGGGAGCTTGTCTTTCATCTCAGTGATGTTTGGCCAAACTTCAGCAAGCTCTGCGTTGATCTCGATAAACTGCTCTTGGCCTGCTGGCAACTCATCTTCACTGAAGATGGCTTCTGCTGGACACTCAGGTTCACATAATGCGCAGTCGATGCACTCGTCAGGGTGGATAACTAGGAAGTTAGGGCCTTCGTAAAAACAATCCACTGGGCATACTTCAACACAGTCGGTGTATTTACACTTGATACAGTTTTCAGTAACAACGAATGTCATGGCGTATTCTCGATCTCATCAAATTCTTGTGGGCAATATGAAGTCACTTGCCATCTATTTTGGCCGTCATTCTAGTGATGCTTAAGCCAAGGGGCAAGGTTAAAACCTTGCTTTATAAATTGTGTGCCCTTTATACAGGATTTTTCTATAGTTTTAAAACCGATTAAAGTAATGACCTTAATCGATTTTACCACTATTTAGGTCAATCAAAGCTGTTGCTTTAGTTCGTACAGCAGTTCAAGGGCTTGTCTTGGAGTGAGCTCGTCTGGGTTTAAGCTTTCGAGCGCTAGCTCTACCTTAGACGGTGACGTTGCAAACATGTCACTTTGCATAGGGGATGCTTCAGGCTCTTTTACCGCTGGGGTTTGAATAGCCGCTGCCTGAGATTTCACCGGCTGCTGCGCATCGTTGATCTGG
>Ga0209634_1002960_pt1 | contig 11692 bp, 14 predicted proteins | sample LinPmetageLP40_FD_184043 | JGI IMG/M metagenome (GOLD analysis project Ga0209634, IMG submission 184043) | Marine viral communities from the Pacific Ocean - LP-40 (SPAdes) (version 2) | ecosystem: Environmental > Aquatic > Marine > Oceanic | place: Pacific Ocean | collected 2010-08-26 | reverse complement strand
TTTGGGACGTCTTGGCCCGCTTGGTTTACGTACCTTATCCGCTTGGGAATTATTATTTTCCCCGAGTCTAAAAGATTGTCATAGCTCGAGTCAATTGTTACCTCGTGGCAAAAGGTAAAGATTTGCGTATTTAGTTTTATTTCGCTGTCGAGTCTTAACATTAATTAATTTCGTTTATTGTTAACTCAATTGGATCGTCAGAAATTGCCTTTATTTCAAAAAGTTGTACGTTTTCGGTCCCTTCAACTTGGGGCAAATTTACGCTTTGAATAGTCAAATACTGAATATTAAAATTATCATTTAAAAACCTCGAAAATATTTGTACTGAGTCGGGAACCTCGCAAAATTCGACAAGCTGTAACACTTGCTCCTCGGGGTATCTTTGGCCGCTTTGGTCAACAAGTGCGCCCCGTATTGTAATTTCGTAATCGTTTTGCGAAATGTATTCTTTTACCGATCCGTTAACCCCTTGTATGTTTGTTGTAATTATTTGCTTTGTAATTGATACATCACATAGTACAGTATCAATTTTAAACCCTGAGTCGTCGGCGGTGTTTGTAAATAGTTGCCCGTATTCAATAGTATTATTTTTTTTGTCAACATAGGCCCCAGGGTTAAACTCTATATTCATAAAAACAGGCGTTCCCAAATATGAAACCCCCCTTTGTGTGTCGGCCTCTTCTTGTCCAAAGTCGTAAAGCCTAGTTTTTAACGCTTGTAAACCGAAACCCTTTAAAACTAAAGAGGGCTTTACTTTTGGAAAATCTTTCGCCACGTCCCTGGGAAAGCTTGCTAGTCCTACGTTATATTCACTTATTGCCATAATTAAACTCCCGCTATATTGTTTACATTATTAACAGCACTAAATAAAGCCTGGGCCACTTGGTCTTTTATTTTTCCTGTAAGGTCCTCCACGTCCGTGGCTGTAATTGTCATATTTTCAATAAGTTTCCCTATGTCTATATTTATATGAGTAGGGCGCCCGCTCTTTATGCCGTCCACGCTTGTAGTGCTTTTTTTCGTTGGCGTGGTTCCGCTGCTCCCTGTTCCTGAGGCTGCCCCTGGTTTTTTTGCAAAATTATATTTTTCAAAAGCCGTGGCAAAGTGCCCCCCCGCCATTTGATCGGCTTTAGGCTTTGTACTCATAGAACCAAAAAAATTGTTTGCTAAGGTTCCGAGGCTTAAATCCTTATTCATTGTTTCGCTAAAAGCATTTGCCGCGGCTTTGCCCGCTCCTTGCATTCGTCCGTAGCCTTTGGCTATCATATCAGAGTCAAGCGTAAAAGCGCCCTGCAAAATGTCTTTTAAGCCCATGGCCTCTTCCTTTATGTATGTAAACACAAATTTTACAGAACCAAACATCGCTTGAAAAGTTATAACAATTCCATCGATTACATTTTTTAAAAGCTCAAAAACGCCGCCTAAAACCGCCCCAACAATTTTACCAAAAACCCGATAAACTATAAGCATGTTTTTTATGTGTATTGAAAACCCTTTTATAAGTCCAATAAAAACTTGACCCATACTAATAGAATCGCCAAAACCTTCGGAAACCATTCCAAAACCCTCAGCAATTGATGTGAAATATACTTGAAAAACTTCTTTTATGGGGTTTATTACGTCGTTTATTATTAAATCTTTATGAGCAAAAAGAAAATTAACAAATCGAGTAAAAAAGCCCATTACTTTATTTATTACAGGAAGTAAGGCCCTCCCTAAACTTAATTTTAATTCTAAAAAGGCGTTATTAAATCTGTTTAATTGAGCTTGACTACTATTCACGGCGTTGGGTAAATCTTGCGCAAATGTCTTTTTTAATTCCTTACTAAATGCGGGTAAAAAGTCCTCTGACATTAATTTACCGTCAGACATTAGCTTCATTAATTCGGCCTTTGTTGTATTCATAGCCCGCGCGGCTATTCCTAAAGCCCCAGGCAATCGCTCGCCCAATTGGCCGTTCAACTCCTCAGCCGAAACCTTGCCCTTACTCATCATTTGGCCAAGTGCTAAAAATGTTCCTTTTGTTTCTTCCGCACTTAACCCCATAACCGTAGAGGCTGAGGCTACGGACTTGAAAAGGTCGCGCGCTGCCTCGCCTTCCATGCTTGTTCCCATAAAGGCCCCCGCCATGGTCTTAAAACCCTCGGCGCTTTCCCTAAGGGGTAAACCTAGTTTTAAAGCTTGCTCGCGAATAAAGCGCATATTAAAAGCGCCCTCCTTAGCTGAGCCACTCGCGGCGTTTATTGCATTTTCTAAGCTTTCAAAATTTCGGGCCACTCTTATTGAGTCGCTGGCTATCGAAAACGCTTTGATTGCCGCCCCCGCAATTGCAAGCTGAGGCGCCAACCTTGTAAGCATTCCGCCAAGGCCTCCAATTTTGCCCGCAAAACCGCCCGCGCTCTTTTTGCCTTTTTGGATTTGCTTATCAAAACCCATTGAGTTGGCAACGGCTTTTTTAAGCCCTGGGCTCAATTTGTCGTTTAACTCAATAGTGTAAATAGCCTTATCGCTCATATTGCTTAAATATAAAAAAAAAGAGGCTTAAAAGCCCCCTTTAGTCCTTACTTTTATACTTGCTGTTTTCCATTTCAATTACCCAGGTTAATTGTGCCGCAAGTTTAAAATATTCGTTGTCCTCTAAAGTGTCGGGGTTAACCTTAAAATGGTAACGCAAAAGAGCGTCCATTTGTTCCAATTCGCTGCCCTCGAGTTCCTCCCTATACTTGTCTATATTGTGTTTTAAATAAGAATAATTCGAGCCCCTTAAAAAAGTGTTTGCTAGTTGTAAATCTAAGCCCTCAAGCTCGTTTACAACTTTTGAACGTTTCCCGTTTTTACGCTTATAATTTCAATAATCAACTCAGCCGCCGAGCGTAGGGCGTCGAAGTCTTTTATTACTGGCGTCGGATCGCCCTTTACTGTAAGGCTATTTAAAAAAAACTCGACGCCTTGCATTTCGTTTTTCTGAATTATTTTACTTCCAATATCAAAATTTTTCCTATCAACTTTTTTTAAAATTAGCTCGGTTGTGGTGTCGTCGCTCATTGGAACCTCCAATTTGTAAAGCGGTCCAAATTTTTCCTTCAATTCCTCAATTGTTAAGGTTTCTTTTTTCATCTTTTAAAGTTTTAAATGTTTGGCCCAAGTTAATAAAAAAAACCTTTGCTATTAAACAAAGGCTTTAAAACTCCAAAAAAAAACATTATGAAAAAAAAATTAATTTTTTAGTTATTCCAATCAATGTGAGATACTGCCAAGTCAAGCTCCGCCAATACGTTACTGTCTCCCTCGCTCGCTCCTCCGACGGCGTTTTTAAATCTGCAATTCCTTAAAACGTCTGTTCGTGCTGTTGAGCCCTCAGGTATATAATTTACCTCAATGTCAAACTCGGGAATATTTTGCAAGCTTTTACCTGGTGCCGCGTCAATAATTGCCGCAAATTCCGCTTTGTCAATGCTTATTTTTCCCTCAGCCTCAATTTTTCCAAGTCCTCGGCTTACTACAAAGCGCCCAGCGCCGTAGTTTTCCGTAATTTCTTGGGTTTGTGAATATTCAACCGACGTAATGCCCGCAACGGGTACGCCTAAAACCGTGACAATAATATCCGCGTAGCTGTACGCCTGGCCGTTAATTAATGGTGGGTTGTCTGCTAGTGCCATAATTTATATATTTTAAAGTTTCGGTGTAAATCCGATATTAATAACTATTTCCCTTGCCACGCCTACAGGTACAATTTTTACGCTCAATTCAAGTTTTGAGGTGCTTACCACGTTTTGAGCCGCGTTTATTGTTACCTCGCTCGCGCTTACTTCGCCGTCTGACTCCATTTGTAAAAGCCCCTTTTCAGCTAATGCCTTAAAAGTTGCGATTGTGTCCGTTCTCAATGTCCCGTCTGTATTTACTCTCAAGGGGCTCCCTAATTTTGGTAAAACGTAAAATCTTAAAAGCCTTTTCGCTTTGTCAATTGTTCGGTTGTTCTCAATTGTGCTAAGGTCGTTTGTTACTGAAACGCTCGTGTAAGAGTCGTTGTTGTAAGTTCCTGTAAATCCGCTTTCTTTGTAAAGAAATAAATATCCTTTTGTATCAATTGCGTTTACTAAAGTGCTAGATAGACTTGTATAACTGTCGCCGTTTGCAAATGCTGCGCTGTCAAATTCGGTTCCGTCCGTTACCATATTAAAACGCTCAAGCCAGCTGATCGACTCGTTTACTTTTGCCGCTGCCACTGCTCCAAGCTTTGCGCCTAAATCTGTTATTGAATAACCTTTGGAAGTAAAAAGGGCTTTACCTTTCCCCGCGTTGTCCTGTCCTATACATACAGAAACCTGGGGCGCTGTTAGTCCCGTAAGGTCAACAAGTGTAGAAAGGTTTGAAATTCCCGAAATATCACCCCCATATAAAACAGAAGTATATTTGTATTCGTTTTGTAATGTTGTTACTACCGCTTGCAAAGCCGTAACCTGAGCCGTGGCAAATGCTGAGCTAATAAAGTAGACTCCGATCTGTCTAAGCTCGCCCAAAGCCGTGCTTTGTAGTGTTGCCACGTCTGTAAATGTCGGCGTTCCACTTGGGACCGCAAAATATCCAATCCAAAGCTCGCCACTCGGTTGCTTTTGGAAAAATTCGTTTATGTGGTACCACTCGACGGCGTGCGCCGCTGTTCCCTCAACTATTCCCAAAGCCTCAGCCTCAGAAATACTAAAAATTTGTTTTATCCTGTCGGAGGTTGAAAAGCCCGACGGTAAAGTATTATTGTAGTAAACAAGGCCGCTTTTGTGGTCTGCGCTCGCTAACGGCGTTCCCAGTCCTGCGGTGTTTACATTAAAAGTTAGCTTATTTAGTGCCATTTTTTACTTTTTTTGTGGGTTGTTTATATTCTTTTATTTGTTGCCCCGTTTTATTCGAGTGCTTAACTGCAAAAGGTTTTTCTAAAAATATACAACCGTCGGGGGTAGTGTAAACTACGCCCCCTGGTTTGCAATATTTTAAAGCTTGCGCCTTTAAATCCTTTTCAGTCATTTTTTAAACTCCTTGTATAAGTGAGTAAACCCCTTTTTCGTCTGATCTTCCAGCTGTTCCCCCTGCTCTTACAAGTCCGTTAAAAATTGAACCTAAATACATTGGGCTATCAATGTCAGAAAACAATTTAATTGCTCCCTCCGCTCTTCTTACGTAGCTATCAGACCAACCTAAAATAGAAAGCTTATCCGTTGCCGCTCCCGCTGCTCCGACTGCCTTTTTTACGTTTGAGTTATTGAAAACTGTATTTCTTGACCTTTTAAAAACTTTCATTCCGAAAACCTCGCCAATTTGTCCGTCAACGGTTGGTTTTCTGTTTACATAGTCAAAATTGATAAACGACTCAATATTTAAAAGTTCCTCATATTGTGACGCTGAAACCAAAATGTTTCTTTCGTCAGCTAGACAGTCGTCTTTGTCAAACATTACCGCCAATTTTGCTAAATCTGCTCTTACAAGTCCCTTTCTGTTTCCAGTTGCTGACGGTGCTGCCGCCACTACATTGGCCCCAGTTGTGAAAATCTTATTTGATGCAGCCGTTACCGCCCAAATAAAAGCCATTTCGTCCGCTATTCTTGTATTTAAAGCCTTTACGTGGTCTTTAATAATGTCCTGGCGCTTTGAGTAATTAGTCATCGCCTCGTTAACGTCCTCAATATGTATTGGGTTTGTTGCGAAAGCATCAACGTTGTACTCTAAAACGTCGTCAGTTCTTTGCGCTACAGATAAAGGAAACGAAGTTGGGTTTTTTACAACCGTAGGCGCTGCCCCAGCCTGTGGAACCTGTACAACTCCAAATTGAGAAGATACGTTCGCGTCTAGTTTTGAACTTTTGTAAAATTCATTTTCAGGAAATAAGTTTTCCTGTATTTCTTTGCTAAATAATTTTGTAATTTGCTCAGCCATTTTAATAAAATTTAATTAATTAATAATTTAAGATATGTAATTATTTAAAAGCTCCTCGAATTTTTCGGGTTGCTCGTTTTTCATTTTTTCCAATTCTTTTGGTGCGTCCTGGCTCCATTGTTGGAAGTCCCAATCTTTGCGGTTTTCTGTTTCCTCGGGCTTAATTTCTTCCTCGATTTCCTCAGCTTTTACCGTTACGCTTAAAGAGTTTAAAAGCTCCTTTGTTTCGTCCAAGTTGTTAACCGCTAATTTTTGCCAAGTGTCAACGCTTTCGGCTTTAATTAAACCGCTTTTTACTTTCTCGTTTATCAACTCGTAAGCTGCTAAGTTTTTCAAGTCCTTAACTTTGTTTTCTAATTCCTCAGCCTCTTTTTTTGCAATTTCCAAAGCCTCGGTTTGCTCTTTTAAAGAGTTTGTAAGCTCCTCAATTTTTAAAGCCTCGTTTTTTAACTCTTTTACTGAGTTCAAAACCTGCTCTTCGTTGGCCTCATTTTCAAGCCCTAAAAAAGTAATTACCTCTTTCATTTTATTTGGTTTATTGTTATTATTCAAAAAATTATTTGCTAAAATATATAATTCGTCTATTGTGTTAGTTGCTTCTAATTTTACAACCTCGCCGCTGCTCTCGATACGGTCAAAAAATCCAAGGTTTAAAGCTTCCACGGCTGTAAATAAGTTTTCGCCGTTTAAAAGTTTCTCGCTTTCCTCGTCACTTATTCCCGCTTTACTTTTAAGAATCGTTTTCAACGATCCTTTCATAATTTCAATGAGTTTTTTATCTGCCTTCGCTCCGCTTGGAACCTGGGGCCCGTGGGTGTGAAATAGTCCGTAGTCCATAATTACCCTTTCGTCTCCCGCCTGGCTTATCATTCCCGCCATGCTTGCCGCAATTCCAATCACTCGAGTTGTCGTTTTTCCTGGGTAGTCCTTAATAGATTGAAAAATTGAAAAGCCCTCTTTTATATTGCCTCCCTTGCTATTAATATCAATTACAACCTCTTCAACTCCCGCGCTGGCTAAAAACTCCATTTCACGGGCGAAAGTGTCGCCGTTTATACCTTTGTCGGGGTTTGCGTCTATCGGACGGCGTAAGCTCATTTTTACTTCCTTGTCGTCCTTTTTATAGTTCGTTATGTAGTCGAAATTTTTCAATATTATAATATTAACTTATTTTGTTTTATAAATGTTACTAAATTTAATTAACTTGGGCCAAAATGGGCCAAAAAATAAAGCTATGGCAATAAAAAAAGAATTTAAAGTATGGTTGCATGGTCGGCGGCGGTTGCTGTTTGAACGAACCAAAAAAGAAAAAGGCCTTTCAAATGCGGCCTTCCTTCGTTTATTAATTGATTTTTATTTTGATAATAAAAGATAATTATGGCGTAATATTCATAAAAGTTTTATTATATGTATAACTTGTATTAAATACGCTTTTTGCTCCCGTAATTGTGTGATCAATATATACGTATATTTCCGCACTTGGAAAACTTAACGACGGCCCAGGCTTTAGGGTTAAAACTCCAGAAGTGCTCACTGTTAACTGGTAGTCTGTTCTGTAGTTTGTTTGGTCCCAAACAATGCACGGTATAGGTATTTGAACCGCCCCACTGTAAGCAATGTTTTCTTTTGCCATTGTTCCCATAATCTCGGGGGCGCTTCCTCCGCTCATTGTTTTTAATAATACCCCCGCAATTTGTGTCTGTCCGTTTGGCAAAACTCGGCTTCCCATTTTTTGGAAGTATATAGTTAAGTCAGGAGCCCAGCCAGTGCCAAAGCTTGCAAAGTCCGTAAAAGCGGGAAAGGTTAAGGCTTCGCCTATTTCTGTTAGTCCGTGGGCCCCGTCGGTTGTAAAATTCTTTTCGGTTTCTCCTTTAAAAGCGCCGCTTCCAAGTGTTAAAAAAAGAAAATCTTTTGTCAGGTCGGCGCTTGTTAGTGGCTCGGTAACTGGGCCCGTCGCGTTCACGTTTGTAAGATAAGCCGTGGCCCCAAATTCAACTTTAAATTCTTTGTTTACCCCGTCCGCAAATACGCGGCTTTCTGTTAAGGCTGCCCCTTTACCCAAATAAAGCCATTGTTGAGTAGATCCGCCCGAAAGGTTAAAAGTTCCCCCAGGGTAAAAGCATACTTCGCCCTCGGCTAAAAAATATCCTGAGCTTACCACTGTGGCCGTTAAAACTGTATTGTCGTAAGTAAGGCCGCTTAAAATTAAGGCGCTGCCGTGCATTTTTTCCGCTGGGCTGCTTCCTCTGTAATATGCATACAGCGGTAAACGCCGCCGTAAGCTTTCATGTGTATTAATAAAGTCGGCTTTGGCGTTTATCTGTAGCCCTAGTAAGTCGTCACCAAAAAAGGGCGCCCCTCCAATGTCTGTTTTATTAGAAATATTTTTTAAGTCTTTTACTTTTGTTTTATAAGTTGCCATATTAGTAAGATATTATAATATAATTAGTTGAATAGGGCCGCAAGCGGTCGACCTCAGCTTTTATTTTTGCCTCGCCCACGGATGAGTAAATCGCTGCGGGAACATATACTTTAAAGTCGTTGTTTGCCTCGGCCTCGCTTTGGTTGTAAAAGGTTGCCCCTGGTTGTCCCTCGCTTTGGTTGTAAAATGTTATTTGTGTGTAGCCCTCAAATTGATTAAAAAATGTTAAAGGCCTTTTATCGTCCCCCGTGTTGTCAATGTAAATTAATGCGGGGGCCGTTGTGCTAAAAACCTCGTTTAAAACCGCCTCCAATATTATTTTTTGACCGTTTTGTTTTGTCTTTGCCAAAACTGCGGGCCTGTAGGTTGTAAAAACTTCCTCATGTAAAGTATTTACAGGGGTTAAATTTGCCCCCAAAAACGCTTTCATAATTGGCGCCCGCTTGTCAGGGGGTAAAAACTCGTTAATAAAAATGTTATAATCTAAACTATAAAGGCTCATTTTTAAGTGTTTAAAGTCATTGTTATTGTATCGTTAAACGTGCTTCCGCTCGTGTCCTCCTCAATTATATACCCCGCCGCCGTTACATAAGAGCGGTTAACAGTTACAACCGCCCCAGTTAGTGGAATACTTGAGGGCCGAGCAATTAAAACCACGCCTAAGGTGTTTACGCCCGTTACGCCCTCAACGGCTTGTATGGCGTCAATTATTTGCTCTCTTATTATTGTGCCGTCAAAATTAGTTATTGAAACACTCGACAAATAACTTTTAATAGCCACAATAACCGCCGCTTTCACCGTCGTTTCTACGTATTCGCCACTGTAAAAAATCTCGCCCGTAAACTTTAAGCGATCGGCGAAAAGGCTTGAGGTGTCAATTGCAATGCCTACAAATCCAATTTTATCCAAGTAAGATATGAGCGCGTTTATTTCGTCAGTAGTTAAGGGGGTTAGGCCGCCGCTACTGTCGTTCTTGGCCACTTTTACAAGTACTCTATTATTTACCTGTTCAACAATTGCGGCCCGCGTAATTATTCTTTTTGTGGCGTCAATTACGGGGTAGGTGGCTTTTCCATCTACTACGCTAATGACTTGAGGGCTCGCCGCGTCGTATTGGAACTCTAAAACCCTTTTTTGTAGCCAATCCGCCGTCCCTGGCACGGCCTCGCGGGCTATTTGCTCAAGCTCCAATTTGAAAACGTCCCAAAGTTGTTCTTGGGTTTCAATGGCTGAGGCGGTTATTCTCGCCCAAAGCCTCCAAATTGCTACAGCGCTGGGGCTTGTAAGCGCGTTTAGTGTCGTGTCCGCTGTTTTTGCAGCTATAATTTCGTTTTGTATCTCTGTAACTGTCCTTGCCATTGCTTAAATTTTTATTGGTCGTCTACGTCCTTGGCCGTTCTTATTCCTGGTTTCGTGCTTGGGTTTATTACTACGTCGTCCGTAATATCCAAGGCCGTTATTTGATGCGTGGTTGCCCCGCCGTCGATATATTTAGTATCGTCTAAAATGTCCGTGGTATAGTCTTGAATAAATACGTAAAAATTAGTGCGGGCCTCGTCTGTTTGCTCGCTTCGCCTTTTAAATGTATTAAACCCGTTTGATTTGTAGCCTTGGAAAGTTTTATAAACCTTTTGTTTTAAATCAAATAAATTTAAAACGGTTGTATTATTGCTCGCCCTCCCTTTCGTCAAGCTTTTGGCAATATAAAACCGTAAAACCACTTCGCTGGTCTTTTGCACTCCCGCGCCGCCGTCGTCAAAGGTTACGCCCTCAGGAAAGCCAATAAACAAGGCGGGAAATTTAATAACGTCCGTTAAGCCTTGCTCGTTTTTATTAAAGTCGTCGTTAAATAAAGCCACGGTTTTAAACTCGGGCAAGTCTGCGCCTATCTTTGTTATTATGTCCTCAATTAAAAATCTAAACATTATTTAAAACCTTTTTTAATTTTCTTTTTTATTAAGTTAACAATTCTTTTGTTAGTTGTATGACTTGGGCCCAAAAATTGGCGCTTTGGCATAATAAACGGGGCCGACTTTCTCCCACTCTTTAAACCGTAGTTATGGACTCCCGCATAAACCGCTGCTTTGCCCTTGCTGCCTATTGTTACCCTTTTGTTACTTACGCTTATTCGACGTATTGAGCGCCTCAAACGTCCCCCGCCCTCGTCTGCGGGCCCTACCAAAATGGCCCTTATTTTCGGGTTTTTATCCTTTCGCTTTCGGGCGTCCCAAGGCTTAACGCTCCGATCCATGAACCCTTGGCGCTTAAAGTTGGTTTTTGCCTCGTTCACGGCTATGTTTCCAATGGCTTTCATTATACCCACAAATTGCTTTACTACGCCCCTGGCGTCCTCCTTCATTGCTTTACTTAGTGGGTTTTTGCCTTTATAAGTTGCCATTTACTTGGGTTTTTCCGCTCCCTTAGGGAAAGGCAAATTAAAATTATTATCCTTTAGCTCCTTAAATTGGTCTTCAACTATAAAATAAGGGTGTTTAGGGCCAAATAAAACTTTTTTCTTGCCTACGTTCATTTCCATGCTTGGCGGAACCTCAGGCAATTTAACCGCTCCCAAGTCGCTGGGCGTTGCCTCCTCGTCTTCCTGGTCTACGTCGCAGCGACAACGCCAGCCGTTTGGTGGATAGTAAGTGTTCCAAAATGGATCATTAACGGGCCGAGTAACGCCGTCCAATGGTCGGTGTGATTCCCTCACTCGCTCGTCGCCTACGGTGCTATAAGTTAAAAAGGGTAGTACGTCCTTGTCCTCCTCTATGTCTTGCCACTTGCTGGCCATGGTTGCCGAGTTCTCAGCTTGAAAAATTTCAGTTTTTAACCAAGTTTGATTATAAGTGTTAAAAATTTCTTTTGCCTTGGCCTCGTATTCCTTAAACGGTACGCGGCGCCCTTGGTTGTCGGCTATAAAGTCCGACATTTCCCGCACCTGGTTAAAAGTTTTTGCCCCACTAAATACGTGGGCGTTGTGCTTTAAACTTCTTAAAAAATCCTTGTCGTAAGTGTCGGCGTCTTTGCCTACGGCCTTGAGGCCTTTATTCATTCCCTTGGTTAATTCCTTGGCTATCCTAAAATAAACGCTTTCGGGTAAATTTTCGACGGTATATTTTCCACTATAAACGCCCGCTATTACGTCCGCAATTGTCAGCTCGTCCCAATTAATTGGCGGGACGTCCTCCTCGCCCAGGTTGTTAATGTCTTCAATAGTTCCGCAGCATACGCCACAAAACGGCTCATTTTCTAGTATTGAAAGGGCTTTTTTTTTACCCCCAAAGTGTTGGATAAATTTTCGGGCTCAGCCTCGGCCTCGGTGGTTTCCTCCAATGGCGTGCCGTA
>Ga0209634_1002959_pt1 | contig 11694 bp, 10 predicted proteins | sample LinPmetageLP40_FD_184043 | JGI IMG/M metagenome (GOLD analysis project Ga0209634, IMG submission 184043) | Marine viral communities from the Pacific Ocean - LP-40 (SPAdes) (version 2) | ecosystem: Environmental > Aquatic > Marine > Oceanic | place: Pacific Ocean | collected 2010-08-26 | reverse complement strand
GCTGTTTCAGCATTAGCCTCAGCGGTTTCAGCAGCAGTTTTAGAAGCAGCAGCACTTACTGCATCTACAATTAAAACCCAGTATGAAGTGTTAGTTAAAGCAGTACCAATTGGTGATGCTTGAATACAAATATAAATATTATTTAGTTGAGCAGTAGTAGATCCTTTAACTATATCTCTAACAACGTAAGCTGCTGTAGTTGTAGTAGCACTTGTTCCTTTAAAAGTTCCAAGTTCTTGAGTTACAGAAATCTCTCCAGAGCTATCAAAAGCTAAAACTTTATTTGCTCTATCAGTTGCAGATACTGTAAACTCCGTAGAGGTCATAGTGTTTGCTCTTGAAAGTTTAATAGATCTATTTACTTGTTCTTGTAATTCTTGGATTATAGATAAGTTTTTATCAAAAGCGGTTTCTAAAGAATTAGCTGGTAAGTTGTCATTTTCAATTAAATCTAAAGCTTGAGTTTGTGTAGTAGATCTTCTTAATACAACGGTTTCAAGATTTGTTGGAGCTGTTACAAAAGTTACTGTTCCACCAGCAGCCTCTCCTACTCCAGTTACTGCATAATTTGTAGATCCAGTTCCAATAGCTCTAACACTCTCAGCACCAGTTGCATTTGTTTTAACAATTACTTCTATAAAATCTTCATCTTGAATTTTAAATCCATAAGTAAATGCAGTAGCTGATCCGTCTCCGCTGTAACTGTTTTTAATAATTGTAGTTGATATAGTCATAGTTATTGTATTCCTAAAGCCTCTTCTGTTTCAGAAGGTAATGGCTCTCCTCTTTGTCTTGTTATTATTTTTTTGTTTCTTAAATCTTCGCCTCTTTGTTTAATGCTTTCTAAAAATGGATTATCTTCACTTAATAAAAAACCTTTAGCTTCTCCTCTTGCTTGAGAAAGTATGTCTTTAATCATAGCTTCTTTAACAATCGCATTACTTTCATCTATATAATTGTCATCTTCTATTAATTGTTCCATACCTTGTTTAAATAATTGTCCTGAGTTTTTTTTGTAAAATCTTAATTCTTCAGAAGTTAATGGAATTGATACATTCATTCCTGGACCAAAATTATAAGAAACTTTTTTATCAATGGATGTAAAAGTAGGAAGAACACTTAATAATTCTTCTTTAACTGGTGTCATTTCAAAACTAGATAAATGACCAAACTTTTCTATTCGATCTCCTAAAATACTGTAGTCATATTCAAGATTGTTCTCTTTAACATTCTTCAACATATATTCATTAAACTCGGTGTTTATTTTATTAAAGTCATCGTTAAATACTTTACCCACTTGTTTAACTACACCTGGAACAAATGAAGCAGTAAATTTAGAACCCCAACGATAAGCACCTTCAGTAGCACCAACTGCTTTAAATGTTTGATAATCATTAATACCTTTTGAGATACCAGACAGATATAAACTATCAGACATTTGTTCTCCGATAGATAAAGTAAAAGCAAGTAAATGAGTTTTTATATCTTCAGCTTGATCGTGATTATCCATAATCATTCCAAGTATTTTTCCACTATTAGCTGATGTACTTAACATCATATTAAAAGGATCTAATCCAGTTGTATTAACTTGGACATATTTTCCTTCTTGTCTTGGATCTGGAAATCTTATTGAGTTAGGCTGATAACCTATGGCTTTCATCATTATAGATTTAGAGCCTCTCATATTGTTAGGAATATCTACATCTGATCCACCAGCTATACCGTAGTAACCTAACGGCATTGTTGCCATATAAAACATAGAACCTAATGCTAATCTTGTTTTTGCCATTTGAGCTTTAGCTCCACCTTCAGCAATATCAGCATTATATCTTGTTAAAACTTGAGCAAGACCTGGAGTTCTTTCAGAAACAAAACCTAAAATATTAGTTGGTGTTTGAATAAATGGTAAATAGTAGTTTGATAAAAAACTCATTGGACCACTATTATTTTTTAATTTTTGTACATGATGAATTGATCCTAATCTATCATGTCTATTATTTAATTTTGTTTGGTATGTTACATAGTGTGCAGCATCATAAGCTTGTTTAGTAAATGATTTAGTTGGATTAACAACTAGATCAGCAAGATAATCAGCAGCATCTGCTTTTTTAACTATACCACTATTTATTGCTTCAACAGTTTCTCTATAAGCTAAAGCATATAATTCAGATCTGTATTCCATGTTCTTAAAGTAATTATCCATTACTGAAAGAAATCTTGTTGGAACTCTATCCATTGTTAAAATTCTACCCAGCATGTGAGTAGCTGAAGCACCAGTTGAATTTTCTATATCAAAAGCATCAAATCTATTTGCTCTAATCTCAACCTTTGATGTCTGTCCAAAATTAGATGGTATTCTTTCATCAAACTTTTGTGCAAATTTTAAAGTTCCTTCTTCTTTCCAAACTTTAGATAAAGCTGCCAACATTTCTGTTGAGGCTTGTTGCTTACCATAAATCTTTGCAACATCTTCATAAGCTGCAACACCGCCTTTTTCTTTGCCACCATAAAATCTTGATGCCATTTTTCTTTCAAAATTATTGACACTCATTGAAAGCCAGTTACCAGCAGTATTTCTAATATGTGTTACTGGATTAGATAAAATAACATTAATGAATACTTCAGCAGTAGCATCTGAAAACTTAGTTAATGTTCCTACTTTTTTAACTACATCAAATTTAGCCTTACCATCCATTGCTTTACTTATATAAAGATTAGCAACGCCTCTAATATCTTCTTCTCCACCAAACTCTAATAATAGATTTGATTTATTTAATTCATCTATATCTACATTTTTAAAACCACCAGTTTTTTCAGTTTTAATTCTCATAGAACTTAATGCTCTGGCTGTTTCGGTTTTGACACCAATAAGAGTTTTTTGGAACTCACCCATCAAGGCAAAATGTTGTCTAAACTTTAAAAGATCATCTGGACTTCCAGTAGATGCTTTTTTTGCAAGATCATCTAATTGAGCCATTCCAGCTCCTAATACTTCTCTTGCAGCTAAAAGATATTCTGCATTAAGTGTGTCTCCTGGAGATAGATCTAAAAGAGTTTTGTATAATTTCTTTGGATTAGTTTGCAATAGATCTGCTAATCCTCTTGTATCATCAAAAGTCATAGTACCTCTTTTTTGCTTAACAATACTACCTTTAAAAGACTTTGATGTTTCTTCAATTAACTTTAACATATCTCCTCTGGTAGAGATTTTGTTAATGTTTAAATCCTTTAATACTTTTGGTGGAACTTTAGAGTTCTTTAAATTAAATAAAAATTCATCTGCTTGATCAGCATTTACTTCTGGTTTATTTTTTAATTTTTGATCTTCTAACTTAACTTTAATCTTTGCTTCATTTGCAACTACTTCAGCTTTTACTTCATCAATCTTAATTGCGTCAGCTTTTTTATTATCAATTAAAGTTTTTCTATCTTTAGTCTTTCCAGTTTTTATGATTTTTTGTGCCTGGTCTAGTAATGCTTTAGCACCTACTTTACCTCCGACAGTCATTACAGCCATAGTTTATATTTTCCTTGATTTAAAATTTGAGAATATTCGAAGATACTCTCTATTTATGATTATTCTGTTAGATTTGAAATAGTATTGTTTCCTACACTATCCACTACAGCTCCAGTAGCAGCAGCACCACCTACACTAATTGTGCTTTGTGGTTTAGTAAAAGCTGGAATATTTTTCTTAACAAATTTAGCTGCTTTATAAATACCAGGTAAAGCAAATGCTAATCCAGTTCCTTCAAAAGCTTTATAAGTTAAATCGTATAATTCTTCTTCTGGAGTATCTTCAACTAACCCAATATAATCTTTAAATTCTTTCATCGTTTCACTATTAAGAAACAAACTCATATCGTCTGAATACATAACAGATCCACCTATTCCAGCGGATATAGGAATTGCAAAAGTTGGTGGAACACCAATAGATTTAAGTTTTCTATAAATAGGAACAGCGGCTGGTAAATCTTGGAATACCATACTTACAAAGTTTGCAGCTCCACTATTAGCTTCTAATGCCTCGTTATTTTTATCTCTTGGTTTAGCAAGTAACTCAGAAACATTTTTCATTTTCTTTTGAAAGTCTTTTTGTGGTCCTGATAAATCTCCAGGTGTAATAGCATCAATCATTTTAAAACCTAATGGAGCTAAATTTACGCCTACATCCATAGCATTAATTAAACCATTAGATACCGATCTATATGTACTTTCTGGTAAATCTTTTGCAAAGTCAGCAAAGCCTTTAGCCCAGTCGTAACCTTCTTGTTCTTTAACTTTATCATCTTCGTAAGTTAATTTAAGATCTTCAGCATCTGGATCTTTATCAATACCTACTAATTCGTTCTGATCTATCTTGTTTTCAGTTAAACCTTTGTAAGCACTTGAATTATACTTACCAGTTTCATTAAGGTAATTACTATAATCTTCTAATATGTTAAAACTTTCAGACATTAATTACTACTATCTCCTGATCCACCTTTGGCTTTTGTTGAGCCTAAAGCTTTATCTATAAGTTGTTCTGTTGATTGTTTCTTATCGCCAGTATTACCAATTTCATAAGCTTTTAATCTAACTTCAAATAAATCTCTTATTGTACTAGTCTTTCAAAATCTTCTGTAAATGTTTGAACATCTTTTGGATTAGCTTGATAAGCAGCAATCATTTTATCTTCTATGCTTTTAAAATATTCTTCTGGTTTTGTGCCTTTAATCGGTATTGGTAATTTAACAGATCTTGGCATTGCCACTTCAAAAATAGATGGCATATTTTCTTTACTTAAAAAATCTTTAACTGTTGCTACATAAGCATCTTCAGATCTCATACCACCTCTAACTAAACTCTGGTATCTTTCTATGCCATTATATTTTTTCTTTTGATCAGTTTTTTCACTACTACCAAAACTTTTAAACACAGACATTCCACCATCTATTTCTCCAAGATCGGTTTTTAACATTTTTTCAAAATATTTATATTCTTCAAACGCTGGTCTATCTTTAGTAAATAATGTTTTTATATGTTTAATGTTATCCATGCTTTCGATACTAAGCTTGTCAGCAAAACCAGCTGTAAACATAACTTGTTCTTCGATTGCATCTATATCTTCAATAGTTTCAGCAATAGATAATTGACCATTTATATAATCTAAAACCATTGGATCTGTTATTATTGGTCCTTCAGTTTTAATCTTAAATAAAGTGTTTCTTTGTGCAGAGTTAATTTGATCTGCTTTAAATAAATCTGTTATGTAATCTAAAGATGGAGCAGTACCATCATCTAATTGTATCTTTAATAATATATCCGTAAAGTTTGCAATCTTTTGATTTTTATCTGCTTTGTCTAATCTAATAGCATCTAAATCTTTTTCAGCTGTAATACTAACTAAAGCATTTTTTGCATCATCCAATATTCTTTTAGCCTGGACAGCTCCAAACTTCGCAGTAATTTCCTTTCCTCTTTTTAAAGTATCAACTGGATTGTTTCTGTTTCTATTATAAAAACGGAGTTGTATTGCTTGTAATTTTTTATCTTCCTTTATGTCTTTTAATTCTTCAGGTGTGTACTTATTAATAATATCTGCATCATTAAAAGATGCTTCAAATTCTAGTTCTGCATTAGAAGCTGTACCAGTATCATTGGCAGCCATTTTCTTTGTTAATTCATCCCAAGTATTATTGTGATTTAATTTAGTTTCTTTAATATGATTTGATAAAATACCAGTATGTACTGTTTTATATCCACTTACAGTTTCTTTAAATAAATAACTTTTAAATAATTCTTTAACTTCTTTATTAGAATTTTGTAAATAAGGCTCAAATTCTTTTAGATCCATAGATGATAAATAATCATTTGCATCAGCTATATTTGTACTTTTATTGTAAGCTTGAGATTTTCTAGTTATCTCAGGTAAAGTCTCAGTTATTAATTTTTGTAATTCATTTTTATCTTCAGTTGTTTTAGTTTTCTTTGCTGTATCTTCAATAACCTTACCGATTGATGCAATAGCATTTCCTTGAGCTAATGCTAAATTACTATCTAATGTTAATGCTGATATATTAGGAGTTGGAACATTTGTTATCTTACTTTGTGATCTATTTATTTTAATTACAGCCATATTAATTTCCTGTTAAAATACTTCCAGTTTGTGAATTACTATAAGCTTGTCCAGCAGCTTTTAACATTCCAGTTCTAAATTGTAATTCGCCTTTAAATTTTTCGCCTTGACCTTTAGCTTGTAGAAGTGATGCGTTATTAATTTCATTTTGAACGGCAACAGTTGAGTTAAAGCTTTGAACTGATATTTCAAAAGCATCTTCTATAGATTGTTCTAAACCAACTAAATAAGGTGTCTCACCTATTCTATCTACATCAAATCCACTTTTTAAAAGATTAACAAATTGATTAGACCTGTTTCTTTCTTGATCTTTTTTTAGTCTTGGTAGTGTAACTTGATTAAATGTTGTTCTTTTAATTTCTGCATTCTTTCTAGCTAGTTCAGCTTGTTTGGCATAAAGATTAGCATTGTAATTTCCTAATGCTCTTGCACCAAAAGCACCAAATATATTTCCTATAAAACTCATTAATAAATTTTCCCCAGTTGATAATAGTCAGATCCATCTGGACCATAACATTTTTTAATTCCTTCAATTTCTAAACCAAGCCAGGTAGCAAACCTGACACCTAATTTAAAATCAGCCTTAACGGATGTTTGTAATCTTTTAATCTTATTTTTTTTACACATCTCATCAGTTAATTCTTTCATTGTTTTGGCTGCTAAAAATCTCATTTCAAATATATTTTGTGATGCAAGTACCCAGCCTTCAGCAACTCCATTCCATAAAATAACTATACCAATAGAAAAAACTGGATTGTCATCTACAAACATAGTGTAAGCATTGCCTTTTGTTGAATAGTTACAAATTCTGTTATCTTCAAAACTAGCGTCTATTTCCATTAGCTTTGAGTTCATACCAAAAGAAATAATTTTATCTGCGTGTTCTGGTATGAAGTCTTTAATTTCGTTAGCCATCGTTTGTTACAATAGTTGGATATAAGGCTAAAACAGTTAGTGGTAATGCTTGATCTTGTTTAACAAATATAAATCCATCAGTATTGTAATCGTCTGAAAATTCTACTTCTTTATCTCCAGCTAAAAATGTTGATACTGGTAAATCCATTGCACCTGATGTTGTTCTAAAAGGTACAGTTTCTAAGTTATCTAATGAAGGACCAACTTTAGCACCTACAGTTTCAAACAATCTTAAAACTATTTTTGAAATTCTTTTTATCTTTCCTTGAGCAGTTCCTTCTGTTTGACCAGCTCCAGCTTCAATTCTCATTGTTTGTAATACGGAGTTATAAGGTAAACCAACAACAACTTTTCTTGATGCTCTGTCTAAAGATATACTTCCTGAACTTACAACTTTTGAAGAGTGAGTAGCACCATCTGCTAATATTGATACAGCTTCTCCTTCTAAATGATCTAGTCCTGATAGTGAACTAACTGCTACTCCTGAATAAGATAAATGACTATCTACAAATTTAAAATCTTCTGGTGCAGTCTCATCAAAATCAAAATTAGAAAAACATTCAACATATCGTCTTACAGCTCCATTTACCCATCTTTGAGTAATTACCCAAAGTTCATCTTCATTTAGATCTCCAGATATAGTTGCAACACTTTCTACTTTAGCATCTTGTAAAATATTATCTGTTTGTTCTGATGTATGAGCTGAAGTTAAAGAAACAACAGTTGTTAATTTACTATCAGTATAAAGTTTAAATTGATCATCATCTACTCTTGAAACATAGTATTCAATATTTTCACTTAACCCACCAATAGCTGTTCCAATATTATCATAAAAAATTATATCGCCAGTTTCTAATCCATGATTTTCTGAATAAATTACATTAGAAGAAATATTTACACCTTGATAAATAAATTGTGTTGATGCTGTACTTGGTCCAGTTAAACTAATTGCAGTTCCAGCAGCAGAGTTAGCAGCAGTCGTTGCAAGTTTAATTGTATTAGCATCTGTTCTAATTACAAAATAAAGAGATCCACTTGATATTCCAGTAATAGGATTAGCAGCAGCATAATAATAAATTGGATCATTAGTTGCTAGTCCATGAGATGATAATGTAATTGTATTATTTGTTCCATTAACAATCGATGTATTTGCAGTAAAAGAAATTTGTTGTTGAATAATATTTTTAGTTGTATCTGATTTGCCACCTACGATGTGTCTATGCCAAGCAACAACATTATCAGTTCGTTGATAAGTTAAACCTGATAAAACTCCGTCATCTCTAACACACCATAAAATACTATCTGGTGCTTGTTGATAAGCCATTTCATTAATACCACTATTTGTAACGGTTTCATTTAATATACAAAGATCAGGTGCAACATATCCATCTGTATCGTAATTGTAGGCTAGTTCTCTAATTTTTCTTTTTGCTCTTTGTAAAAATAAAACAGCATTACCAGCTGGTTGAGCATCAACATTAGCAGCACCAAAAGAGCTTTGTCTTCTAATCTGTATATTAGTTGGTGTAACCGCAGCATCTGTTCCATCTGCACTAACAGAAAATTCTCCACCAGTAGTTCCTATCAATAAAGTTCTGACAGCTTTTAAATATCTAATTTTATTAACCTGGTTACTGGCAATGGTATAAACCATAGCGTCATCAGCATTTGTACCAGTAGTCATATTTTCGTAATCTCCAGATTTAGAGAAATACAAAGTTTGTGGCTCATCTTTAGTTCCAGCAAAAACTAATCTTTGTTCAAAGAATGATCCGCATGAAGGATGTCCAGTTGTATCTGAAAATGCTCCAAGCTTAAAAGCGGCTGTAGCATCAGTATTAGCAAAATCTGTAGTGATTGTTGCAACTGCAACTGTAGCATTTGTTCTAGCTGTAATTTTTGCTTTACCAGAATTAAAACTTACTATTCTTCCAATATCTGTTGCTAACCAACCTACCCCACCATTAACACCAGTTACAGCAGATAAGGTTAAAGTTTTACCAGTTGCTGCTGCTGTTTGTTGAGGTGTAATAGTTGTCGCTGTAGTGTTTTCAGATAAATAAGGTCCATCTGTAAATTCAACTTCTGTTAATGTCCAGGCTGTGTGACCAGTTCTTGATAACTTCATCACTTCGTGATTTGGATGAGTTATGTACATTACATCCGCACTTTGTGAAAATTTTAATTCAAATAATTCAGCAGTTAAATATGGAGAAGTTATTTCGTAAATTCTATTAGCATCTCCACCAGATGAATAAGTTGTAAATGCAGATGAATTTATATCTGTTCCATCAACATTTTGTAATTCAAAAGTGTTAGTAGTTTTGTCAGCAACTTTAAAAGTTTTACCATTTACTTCTGTCATGCCAACTACAGAAGATAAGATAACAAAGTCTCCATTTGCAAAGCCATGACCATTAGCAGTTACTACAGCTGGATTAGCTTTAGTAATTGCAGATATAGTTACATCGCCTTCAGTAATTTGACCTTTATCTTTAAACATTCGGATATAAGTATTTCCAAATTCTAAAACATAAGTTTGAGTTGTAGAAAATTCAAAAGGTATTAATCTTGTTTTTGCAGAGCTTGTTTTAACTTCTGAAATAAATTGAGTACCAACTCTTCTTGCAGCTGCACCTTGAGGATGCACTAACATATTTTGTAAAGTTTTACATCCTGAAGTATATTTATCAAAATCTATTCTACCATCCATCTTGGCAGAAAATTCTCCTGATACGAAACTATTTAATGATGCTGTAGTTCTTGGCATATTTATTTTTCCAAATTTCTTTTTGTGTTAAATTTTTTTCATCTTTTTTTTGTTTAAGTCTTGGATCTATTTCGTTTGAATTTATTTCTTCTACTAAAGCATATCGATAAACTTTAGATGAGTTACCCCATTGAAAATGTAATAAGTATTTTTTTTCTGGATAGATACTAACTAGAGTTGGATCGAAATCTGATACGGTCATTATAACCTTGCATCAGTAAATTCATTTGCCTCGATTGTTCCTAAACTATTTTCTGTAGCATCTATAAATCTTGCTTCTCTTAATCTTTCATCAGCTCTAGCCATATATTGATTAGCTAGTGTTGCATTGTTTGTAATTGCATAAGCTAAATCTGCTGATAGTTGATGTGAAATACTTTCTCTTAAATATGTATCGTAATTATTAGGATCGGTATCTAATGCAATATAGATTAAAAAAACTGTATCTATATCTGTTACAATGTTTCTACCTTCTAATTTATAATCTAATGATGCTGCTATACTGTCTGTAGTACCATTATGAATTTTTAAAACTCTCAAACAATCTGAAGGTAATGCGTAAGCATGATCATATTCTACTACTGGAGCTGTAGAGTTCTGAGCTAATTGAACTCTTTTATGCAAACAGTTCCAAGCATGAGATCTAAATACTCTATTTCTTACTGGTTCATATCTTTGATTACATAAACGAGCGTTTTTAGTATCGTCTGTTAATGCTGATATTGTTGATGCACCCAGCAGATTTAACGCTGAATTGCACATATTTACTACTGATGCCATTATGTATCTTCTCCTACTTGTTTACATTGAAATTTTATTACTAATTTTTCTCTCTCAATTCTGTCTTTTTCAAAATCTTTTATTGAAGCTAAATTCTTAAAAGTGTCGTGTGAAACTCGATAACCATCAAGAACACAATCAAAGTGATTATTATATTGTAATCCAGCTATTTGATTAGATGGACATTCGCCAGTAGTCATACTGCACATATATAAAACTAAAATATACTTCACTTTAACATTTCCATCTTCTTCTAGCTTGTCTAATTCTTGAGTTAGGATTGTTTCTAGTTTTTGCTGAACTTCTTTTCAGTTGTCCACCTGATCTAGCACAATATGATTTTCTTCTTTTGGCAGCAGCTGATCCTCTTTTAACTTTACCAGTTACTGCGGTTTTTAATTTTGATCCTGGATTAGCAGCTCTATAAGCTCTAACTCCTTTTCTAGTCATTCCAGCTCCAGACTTTGTAGGTCTGTAATTTCTTTTATTTCTGGAAATTGATCTAGCCATTATGATTGCACTCTAGGCGGCTTCCACTCTCGCTTTCACCGCCTAAAATTATTTTTCCTAGTCTATTACATAGAACATTTGAAGTTGGATAGTTCCAGCTCCATCAGCACCAGCCAATGTAACTGTAATCGGAACACCATCTTCATTTGCGTCAAGTACAGAGTTTTTACCTAAAGCCATAGTAACAAGAACATCAGAGCTAGTAGCAGATGTTGAAGCTGCCGCTGCTTTGTATTCATCTACATCTAATGCTTGAGCTGTTCCGTCTGCTTTTGTGTGAGCAGCGTAACCAACTGAAAGTGTAGTACTAGAATTAAGAGCGTCATGTGATAATGCTCCTGATAATAGTCTTGCACCATTAGGTAAACTAAACATAGTAATAGTAGATTGTTCAGTTGCAGCTTCGTATTCTGCAAATGCCATTCTAACTCTACCACCAAGTTCGTTTGTATCTAACTTAGTAACAGGTGTAGTTTGTGTTTTAGCGTATTGTATTGAATTAGCCATAATTTAAAACCTCCTATTAATTAAGCTTCGTGACATGGAATTTGAACAACAGCTTTCTCTTCCATTCTAGTAGCACCTAAGCTCATCGCATAGT
>Ga0209634_1002958_pt1 | contig 11695 bp, 27 predicted proteins | sample LinPmetageLP40_FD_184043 | JGI IMG/M metagenome (GOLD analysis project Ga0209634, IMG submission 184043) | Marine viral communities from the Pacific Ocean - LP-40 (SPAdes) (version 2) | ecosystem: Environmental > Aquatic > Marine > Oceanic | place: Pacific Ocean | collected 2010-08-26 | reverse complement strand
TATTAAGGTTAATAGTGGATATCGCTCAGAAGCTCATAATAAGGCTGTAGGAGGCGTTAAAACGTCTAAACATACTAAAGGACTTGCAGCGGATATAAGAGTAAAAGACTTAGATACTGATGACCTTTATTTACTTATTGAATCACTTATAAAGCAGGGAGATATGCAAGAAGGAGGCCTCGGCGTTTATGATACATTTGTACATTACGATATCAGGGGGACTCGTGCTAGATGGAACTATAAAAAATATTAATTATGAATGATAATCCAAAATTAAGAAAAAACGGAGGAGAAGGTACTAAGGTTGGTAATTTTCTGCGCTCTATAAACTTCGCAAAAGCTGCTGAGGTTATCGGTAATTTAGCTACAGGTGATATTAAATCCGCTATAGATGTTATATCTAGTAAGGATAACGGAATGACAGAAGCTGAGAGAGAATTCGCTTTAACAGTTATGAGGTTAGATATTCAAGAAATGGAGTCAGTCACAAGGCGTTGGGAATCTGACAATTTAGCTGATAGCTTTTTATCTAAGAATGTTAGACCTCTTAGCTTAGTATTCCTTACAGTTACTACGGTTGCACTTATATACTTAGACTCTTTTGACGCTACTATTGAAGTACCTTCTGAGTGGATTGAATTACTTAAATCTCTTTTATTAGGTATCTATATTGCTTACTTCGGCTCTAGAGGTCTAGAAAAATATAGAAATATATCTAAATAGACTCAAAACTATATTTAAATGAAATTACGCTATCTAAGTCGAAAGATGAGTATAGCGTTTTTCTTTTCCCGTCTATAGTGTGCCTGTATACATAAGTATATCCTGACTTAACATCACTTTTAGGTCTTCCGCTAATGTATTTAGGTAGATTATTCCTACCTTGCTTGCCTCTCCTTACATTCTCGGATTGACTTATTTGTTGTAAGTTCTCTAACCTATTGTCAGACCTGTCTCCGTTTATGTGGTCTATAACAAAACCCTCCCTTAGTCCGTAAAAAGCATCGTAAACTATTCTGTGTATATATGCTCTAAAATCTCTCCCTAAATTCAACTGTAAATATCCTATACCTGCTCTTCTTGGTTTCAACTTTCGACCACTTTTAAGGTTATACACTTCTCCTAAACTATTAATCTTATAATTTTCTCTATATACTACTTCTCTAATCATAATTTTCTCATTTTAAAACTTAAACTGCCTTCTTTATATTGTAATAACTTCTTATTTCTATGGCTTTCATTCTTAAAGCTTATTGTAAAGTTATATTTTCTATCGTTTTTTATATATTGTATTTCGTATTTCATAGTTATATATGGTTATTATTTCAACGCATACGCAAACATACGAAAAAAAATTGGAATAACAATGACTTTTTTCATTTATTTTAGTTACAACAGAGTAATTTCGTGTTTTTAAATAAAGACCCTATTAAAGATTTTTATACCCTCCACAATTTAGGGGTTTTGCGTGGGGGGTTTTTTTTATTATGGCTAAAAAGAAGACGCTAAAATATTGGAAAACTAAGATTGACAAACCATTCCACGAATATATACGTAGAAGGGATGTCGATGATGATTCAGGATATGGCTCTTGCTGTTCTTGTAATAAACCCATTCACTTCACAGAATCAGACGCAGGTCACTTCATAGGCCGTCAATACCTATCTACTAGGTGGGATGAAAGAAACGTTAATCTTCAATGTAGAAAATGTAATCGCTTTGAATATGGTAGACAGTACGAATACTCTTTAAAGCTAGGTGAAGACCTTTCTGTTGAATTACTACAGAAGTCTAGGCAAATGCTTAAAATGATGGACTTTGAATACCAAGAAATCTTTGAAAAGTACAGAGATTTACTAAAAGAATTAAAAGAAAATCAATCTTTTTAATTACTCTTCTTACCTGTTAAATTAAATTTTAACAAATTTTAACATATTTTTTTATAAAAAAGTTTGGATATATGTAACTATATATTGTATATTTGTACCAACAAAACAAAGAAACAATGTTACACGCAAACGAAAGATTAACACAAAGAGTTTTAAACGTAGATACTTTAGACGTAGTAAAAGAAACTACTACAGCTAACTATACTAAAGTAGGTGAGTATAAAGTAACTGACTTAATTAAGAGACAAATCTCCGACAAAGTAGAGCAAATCAGAAACAAAGATTTCGGGAATAGAGACTACGGAGTATTAATACACAACTTTGGTAAAGTAGTTAGCCTTCACGATTCACAAGGTGAGTCAAATGGAGATTCATTATACGCTATAGTTAGAAACAATGATATATTTACTATCTGCTTTGTTAAGTCTTATACAGGCTTTGGCTCTTTAGATGCTAAACTTAGAGTAGACGGAATAGTAAAGAAATTAAAAAACTTCAAAAAAAGATAAAAAAAGTTTGCAGGTATTAAAATAAGTGTTATATTTGCATAGTAAAAAAACAACAAAATGGAAACTTACGAAGTAATAATTGAAAATCACGAAGACGAAAACGGTTTATTTTACGTCTATAACAATGAAACTAAAAAAATAGTTAGTAAGGGGTATAAGTATAGTAGATACGCCTGTAACCTTCAAAATAAATTAGAGTTAGGATATTAAAACAACAAAACAATGAGAACTAAATTTTTAAAATACACAATACTAATAACGCTACTAATATTAACAGTGGATTCTTTAACCGCTCAAAACGATTGGAACGGCCTTAGCGTATATTCACCACAATACACTAAGCACTTTGTAGGGAATCCAACTTACAACGTAAACGGATTACTAGGCTCTGAAGGTGGTAATAACGGAATAGCTTTGACTTATAGCTCCAATAAGATACACTGCTCAGGAGGCTTAATTAAAAACTCTTACGGAGATTGGTCTAAATTTGCTACTATAGGAATCACTATCGTAGAAAACAGAAAGAATCAACTATCTTTTAACATAGGATTCGCTGACAATTACGATGCTTCTTACGAGGTGCAAGAGAATAGAGACGCTTTAGAGAGCTTCTTGCCCAAGTTCATCACAAATAACAACATTATGCCTGTAGCCCTATTAACGTACAAGAGAGAGCTTCTAAATGTGTATGGTGCTAAAGTAGGGCTTCAAATAAATGTAACTCCTATATATGTTAACACAGGATTATTTGTAAAATTATAACAAAAAAAACTTGCATACGTCATTTATTTTTCGTATGTTTGCACAATAACAAAAAACCCTTAAAAATGTTAACAACACAACAGCTCAAAGAAAGAGCATTAAATAAGATTGATTCTAGATTGTTTTTTGCAGTCAAAGACCTTCAGAGAAATGAGTTAGAAATGGACGGAGTAATCCCGACCAAAATGAGTTATGATGACTTAAACAATGTCAAATTCTCCTACGAGTGTGAGGTTGATGTTCTTAGATTCATAAAGACAGCAATAGAATCATACAAAGAGACTGAGATAGATGAGTCTCAAATGGACCTAGAAGATTTAATTAACGAAATGACTAAAAGATAATGGCTAAACAACAAGCAATAACTACAAAGATAGACAGAGTAAAAAGAAAGCGTAAAGGAGTACACTCTAAAAACGCATCTAAAGGACAAAACGGCTATAAGAAAGTATATAGAGGCCAAGGAAAATAAATTAAAAAAAGTTTGCATATATGAATTATTTTTCGTATGTTTGCACTTCAAAATAAAAACCCTATGACATTACAAGAAAAATTAAGCAAAATCCAAGTAGAGCTAAAAGTAGCTAAAACTAAAACTAATAAGTTCGGAGGATATAAATTCCGTTCTGCAGAGGACATCTTAGAAGCTTTAAAGCCTATTAATGACAAATACGGTGTTTACTTTCTAATCCGTGAGGATTTAATCGGTGACGCTGTAATTAAAAGCGAGGCTACAATCTTTGACCTAGAAGGCAACTCAATCAGCTCAGCTGCTATTGTAGGAGTCGACTTAGCTCAGAAAGGAATGGCAACAGCTCAACAGTATGGTTCAGCAAGTTCTTACGGTAAAAAGTACGCTCTTGGGAATCTATTATTAATTGACGATACAGCAGACGCTGACGCCACTAACACTCACGGTAAACAACCAAAAGGAAAACCTAGCTTAAATGCTAACACTCCTGAATTTTTAAAGGCTGTTGAGTACGTAAAAGGCGGTGGTGATATGTCTGCTATAGAATCAAAATATAACGTAGGTGCTGACGTTAAAAAGCAATTAGCACAAAAATTAGTATAATAAAAACCCTTAATATAAATAAAAATGGCAAGTATTTTAACAATCGGAATAAACAAAGACAAAATCCAATTCAACTCAAAAGGTTGGGCTAACGTCACGGTAGTAGTAAATGATGAGACTAACCAATACGGTCAAAATGTTTCAGCATCTATGAACCAAACAAAAGAGCAAAGAGAAGCTAAAGAAGCTAAAAACTACATCGGCAACGGAAAAGTAGTTTGGACTTCTGACGGAACTATCTCAAAAGCTGATTTTGTTGAGTCAGGAACAGTAGCCTCTGAGCAGTCTACAGCAGGTCGTGAGACTCCTGATTTACCTTTCTAAGTAACCCCCACAAACAAAAGCGCCTTAATTAACTCTAAATTATATAACTATGATTGCATCCATTCAAGACCTTAAAGAAAAAGTACTAGACATTAAATACGACAGAATCGAGCAAGGTTTGGGACTTGGTATCAATGAGGTTGATGAATGGTTAAGATTTAAAAGAGGTGCTTTTAATATTTGTGTAGGACACGCAAATACAGGTAAAACAACAGTAATTCTATACTTAATGATGGCGTATGCTTTGAAGCACAATCTACGTTGGTTAATTTTCTCATCAGAAAATACCGACTACTCAATCGCTAGAAAACTTATAGAGTTCAAAACTGCCACACCTGTTCAACAATTACCTGACGCTGTTATCGATGAGGAGCTGCAATGGATTAACGAACACTTTAAAATTATCACAGTAAACAAAATTTACACGGCTAGGACTCTAATGTCAGAAGCCACTAAGATAAAAGAAGTATTTGATTATGACGGCTTATTTGTAGACCCTTATAACTCACTCGCAAAAGACGCTCAATTACTTAGAAGCGTTGGAGGCCACGAATACGACTATCAAATAGCATCCGAGATGCGCTTATTTTGTAAAGAACACAATGTATCAATGTGGTTAAATTGCCACGCTGTTACAGAGGCTTTAAGACGTAAGCATCCAAGCGGTCACGAATTCGAAGGTTTACCAATGCCTCCTAGTATGGCAGACGTTGAAGGCGGTGGAAAATGGGGTAACCGAGCAGATGACGTAGTATCAGTACATAGGTACACGCAGCACCCTGAGAGGTGGATGTATTCAGATATTCACGTCACTAAGGTTAAAGAGACAGAGACAGGAGGACGTCCTACACCATTCGAGCAGCCTATCAGCTTAAGAATGATGCCTGCAAATTGTCAGTTTACCGTCGCGGGTATGGACTTAATAGCAGCAGATAAAAAAGATTACACAACTTTAAAATTTTAAACAATGATAATAACAGCAGTATTATTACTAGGACTTATAGCTATCCACATATGGCTAACTAATAAAAATAAATCTATTGAAGTAGCTTTGTTTTATGGTATCTTCTTTGGATTCGCTTTTAGTAGCAATCAGGATGAGACAGCTATAGTTAGAAACTTTCAAATAGCTCTAGGATTTATAACTATTAATATCAGCACCTATGAATACAAATAAGGCTATAGAGTTACTGTCAGTTCATCACTCTGAGTTTATTACTATGACTAAAGCGATAGCAGGTAATAACTTTGAAGTGAGAAACTACGCAGAGGACTACGTTCAGGACGCTTATATTAAGCTAATGAAGTATGATGACTTATATGATAAAATCATAGTAGGTGACAAAGCCTCAAAAGGTTATATGTTTTTCACGGTTCGCTCTATAGTTTTAAATGAGCTTAAGAGAGTCAAGAAGTGCAGATATAACTTCATAGGTGATGAGTACGATATGGAAGAGAAGTTTATGCTAGAGGACAAAGGAGTCGACCCTCAGAAGTTCCAAGAGGAGGCTATAGAGTCTATGATGTATGAAGTACTGAAGGATTCAGTTGAGTGGTTTGATTATGAGTTATTTAGAACGTATCTAAAGACAGGAAAATCATTCAGAGTTTTAGCTGATGAGTCAGGATTAGGTATTCAGACTATCTACCTATCAATAAAAAAGAGTAAATTAATCATTGCCGAAAAGCTATACGAGGATTATATAGATTTTAAAAACGGTGAACTTTAAATAAATAACAATGGAAAACTTAAACGACAGAATATTTGAATTACACGCAGAAGGATTATCTGCAGGTAAAATCGCTCAAAAAGTAAAAGTAAAGAAAGCAGTAGTTACTGAGATTTTAGGTACTGCAGCTAATAAAGGCTTAGGAGACGTTATAGAGACTGTGACAGAGGCTACAGGAATTAAGGCAGTAGTAGAAGCTTTAACTGACGATTGTGGCTGCGCGGCCCGTAAAGAGTCTCTAAACAAGCTATTCCCTAACAGAAAGCTAAACGATTTGTCTATTGAAGATAATGAGTATTTGACCGCCTTTTTTGCCCTTAAACAAGGATTCGTAAACAGACCTCAACAAGTTGAGCTTGTAGCTATATACAACAGAATCTTTAACGCTAAGAGAGAGGTTTCTAACTGTTCGCCTTGCGTTGCAGGTATGCTAAGAGAGTTGAAGGAAATATACGTTTCAGCTAATGGTTAAGGAGTTAAATACTAAGAAGCTCTTTAAAATGCCATTAAGAGCTTTGTATGATGTCGCAGACCAAATGGCTACTAAACTCCAATGGTTACATAGTACAGGAGTTCAGGAGTCAAATCCTGAAAAGTATAAAAGATTATGCTTAGAACTGTATCACGTTAGCCAAGTTATAGAAGAAAAGGAGAAGTTGAAGGAAAATAAAAAGTATAAATATTAATAAAAGTTTGGTGGTGTGAATATAATTTCGTATGTTTGCACCACTTAACAATAAAAAACAATATAAATATGTCAGATTTCAGACCACGTCTCTCGGGACAAAAGAAGATTAACTTTGAATTTTTTAATCAAAAAGAAAGTAGAGTACTAGTTATCGGTGATTTACACGCGCCTTTTGACTTAGATGAGTACTTTGACCATTGTGTACAAACTTACGAGCGTTACAACTGTAATAAAGTAGTATTTATTGGAGATGTAATTGACAATCATTACTCATCATACCACGAGACAGACGCTAACGGAATGGGAGGCTCTCAAGAGCTAGACCTAGCTATTAAGCGTTTAGAGCGTTGGTATCACCGCTTCCCTGATGCAGATGTTACTATTGGTAATCACGATAGAATCATTATGCGTAAAGCTCAGAGTTCATCTGTCCCTATGCAATGGGTTAAGGAATACAAAGAAGTACTTAATACGCCACAATGGAGATTTGTTACTTCTGTAGATATTGACGGAGTACACTACATTCACGGTGAGGCAGGTACTGCTAAGACTAAGGCTCGTTCTGATATGCGTTCAACTGTTCAGGGTCACTTACACACTCAAGCTTACACTGAGTACTTTGTAGGAGCTAATACTAGAATCTTTGGCTGTCAAGTAGGTTGCGGTATTGATTTCAGCTCTTACGCTATGGCATACGCCAAGGCAGGTAAAAAACCCGCTATTGGTTGCGCAGTAGTAATCGGAGGACGTACAGCTATTAACGAATTAATGGTACTGTAATGGACTTTATATTAGGAATAAGCTGTTTATTAATACAAACGCAGATTACTAGCTTAATTATAGTAATATGTAAACGCTATCCTGATGCTATTTTAGGTATGGCGGGAGCTATGTTCTTTATAGACGCTGTAATCGTCTTAGGATGGAGCTTCTGCTTAAAGCCTTATACTAATGACCTCAATTTATTTGTTGGTGGTATCGGGCTTTCTATAGTGTCATCGTTAGTAGACAAAGTTAGAAGATTTATTAAAATGCAAAATGAACTAGATTAATGAGATTAAACTTAACGCCAATAGAGGGGGCAGAAGTATTAGAGGAATTGTTTACACCTGCATCAAATGAAAAGACTACAGCTCAGAAACGTAAAGATACGCCTGTATTCAGCGGAGTATTAAAGTACTTCCCCGATGCTCTTAAAGAGGTAGCTAAATGCTCTAAAGCAGGTAATGACCAACACAATCCCGATAAGCCTTTATTTTGGGATAGAAGTAAGTCAGGTGATGAACTAGACGCTTTAACGCGTCATTTAATTGACCACAGCGTTGACCCTGTAGATACTGACGGAGTTCTGCACCTAGCAAAAGTCGCTTGGCGTAGCTTAGCAGCACTTCAAAAGCACCTAGAAGGTCAAGAAATATAAATTATTTCACAAACCCCTAATCAGTTAAGGCTCTCATTATGAGGGCTTTAGCTTTTTATAAATGTTAAAGTTTGTTAAAATATAAAAAAAAGTAAAAAAAAGTTTGGTAGTTACTTTTATTATGTTGTATATTTGTAGTGTCAATAAGGCATAACAATAAAGCAAAACAAAATGTACAAATTAAACTTAAATACAGAGCAGCTAATAATACTTCAGGATTTAGTATCTAAGGAGAGGTTTCTAATCGACGAGAATAACAAAATAGAACTAGCTAATATTGTAGGTATGAATGAGATGTTTAAAGACCTACTATTTAATAATTAAAACAAAATGAAAGAACAATTAACAGAAACTCAGGAGCTTTGGTTAGAAAAAATGACAGCCGACTACGGAATGACTAGAGACCAAGCAATTAACTACTTATACCATAACGCTTAAAACTAAAAAAAATGAACTACCAAGTACAACAATTAATAGAAGACGCTTACGCATCACAAGATTTTGAATATAATAACCTTTTAAACAATTATTAAAAATGAATACATTACTAAAATACAGAAGACTAAACAGGAAAAGAGCAGGATTCTCTCATCGTAAAGGGTGGTATATCGTAGACGCATTAATGGCTCTATTTGCCGTATCATTGGCTCAGTTTCTTATATACTCTATTATATACGGACTATAATGAAAGACACGATTAAATTTGTAACTAAATTAGCTATATTAACAGCAGCAGCATTAACCTTTGAATATTTAAATAAATGACACTACTAGACGGACAGGAATACAACAAAAAAGAACTCCTAGATAATATGTACTCAGATGCATTCTATTACAAGGAGATGAACCTAAACAAAGCTTTGAGCTATAGCACCCTTAAATGGCTTCTAAAGAGCCCTAAGTGGTTTGAATATATGAAACGCAACCCACAGAAAGAAACTTCAGCACTTAGAGACGGAAAGCTCGTACATACTGAGATACTAGAGCCTCAGAAGTATCAGACCTTTCAATTTGTAGACGTTAGCTCTAAGAACACTAAGAAATGGAAGCTAGCTGTTGAGGAGTTTGGAGCTGAATACACCTACACGCTTAAAGAAAAGTATATGAACAATAGAATAGCTACAGCTTTCTTACAAAATGATGCTTGCGTAAGCTACTTAAAAGGAGCTGAAACTGAAGTACCTGCTCTAGAGCTTATTGACGGTTTACCTGTAAGAGCTAAAGCGGATATACTAGGCTCTGACTTTGTGGCAGATGTTAAAACCACTAACGACGGCGTTAAGGATGTCAATACAGCAAACGGTCAGGTGATTAACCAATTTGCCTATACAGTCAAGAAATACGACTATGACCTACAGGCTTACTTATACACTCAGCTATACAATAAAGAGCGATTCGTTTGGTTGGTAGTAGACAAAACCACTACGGACATAGGTATCTTTGAAGCATCTCCTGAAACTTTAGAATCAGGTAAGCTAAAACTAGAGGCTTGTATTCAATTATACAAAGCTTTTTTCGTAGATGAGCTAATAGACTTATCACAATACCACAAACAAGGAGTAATCTAAAAACTAAAACAATGGCAGAGAAAATCACAGAATCAGAAGAATATCAAATGGCTTACCAATCAACGCTTATTAACTTAGCACTTGGTGCTGACGTCCCAACGATGCAGTACATAATGGAGGCCTACGAAGCTGAGGAGATGTACGAAGCTTGTTTAGGCGTTCAGGTAGCAATAGAGCAGTATATAGTATTTGAAGGTAACTGTAAAATAAAAGACAATGCGGAACTATAAAGAGCTAGAGTACTTAGGACAGTTCAATCAGGCTGCTACAATCGTTAAGGCTTGGCTAGATGCTAAGCCCGACAACAAAGAGCTTCAGATATTGTCAGACGCTTTAATAACTATAGCCTCATATAATGCAGGGCTAGAGATAGAGCGTAGAGGATTCGATAAGGCCTACGACACGCAAAGAACAGAGCTAAATAAAGCTATGAGTAGAATCACAGAGCTAACTGCTATAATACCTACAGAAGCAGAAAAGAAGTTCGAAGCTATGACTACAGGAGACAATGACGCAATAAACGCTATATTATGAAACGAATAGATGAAATAAGAGACTTAGTATCGCATCACTTGTTTAGTGCTGATTACAATAAGCTAAAGGATGAGGATAAAGAGACAGTAAAAGAGGTAATCAAAACAAAGGGATTGAGATGACAAAAAGATTTGAAACAACAAAAGACCTAGAGAGAGAAGCAAAGGCTATATCTATGCTTTGCGATAAGTACGGATTCAAGGTTGAAAAACTAGGGGACTATGACTTAGACTTTAGAGTCTTTAGTAAGTTCGGTAAGTTCTTAGGCTACGCTGAGGTTAAGGGACGCAATAAAGAGATGCATCAGGCTTTTAGTTTGCCACTAGCTAAGCGTAAGTATGATAAGATGATGTGTGAAGAAGGTCATAAGATAATCATTTGGGCGTGTTATGATGGCATAATCTTTGGTGACCTATCCAAGCTGTTGTATGTAGAAAGAGAAGGAGGGCGTAAGCCTAGAGAAGGCTCTGCTAATGACGTTGAGATGATGCATTATTATATTGACCAAAACGAACTAAACAGATTGAGTTATGATTCTACCTATTAAATTACACACTAGAGAGGGCCTTATGCAATTATGGTCAGGCGTACAACTATTTCCTAAACAACTACAATTAGAGTTAAAGAGAGAGATAGACAGACGCAATAGACTAAGACACTTAGGGAAGCCATTTACCTTTATACTATTACTATGCTTTAATATACTAGTATCACAGAACGTAGTAGACACTACTAAGGTATATGAAGACGGTATATACGCATTAGATGAGACAAACGACTGTTCAGTAAGAGCATTGGCTACAATAGGCTATTCATACTTTAAAGCTCACGAGATGCTGAAGGACGCAGGTAGAGAAGATTGCTCTGCAGTAAGCCTAAGGACTATGATGCTGTCTATATTACCTACAGGTAGATTATTAGAGGTTTCTGAGACTCCCTTGACTAATGCAAAAAGATTCATTAATGATATAGCAGAAAGCGGATTCACATACTTAGCGATAAACAGAAGGCACGTATTTGTTATAAAAGAAGGCTCTGACGGTGTATTCCAAGTCTATGGGAACTACAATGATAACTTAGTCCCTATTATAGGCTATATGAAGCTCTCTAATGGACTTTAACCAAGACTGTAACATTACACCCCAACGGATAGGTTGTTTTTAAATAAAAGGCTTAGAAATCAACATTATGCAAGA
>Ga0209634_1002956_pt1 | contig 11697 bp, 17 predicted proteins | sample LinPmetageLP40_FD_184043 | JGI IMG/M metagenome (GOLD analysis project Ga0209634, IMG submission 184043) | Marine viral communities from the Pacific Ocean - LP-40 (SPAdes) (version 2) | ecosystem: Environmental > Aquatic > Marine > Oceanic | place: Pacific Ocean | collected 2010-08-26 | reverse complement strand
ATAACAGATATTTTGGCGAAATGTATAGGATCAGCAAACCCCTATAATGTAGTTCGAGCGACGTTGAATGGATTGTCATCTATGAATACGCCAGCAGATATCGCTGCAAAAAGAGGTAAAACAATAGAAGAGATTAGAGGTTAGTTATGGCTAAAGCAAAAAAAATTAAAGTGACTCTCATCAAGAGTCCTATTCATAAATCTGTTGCACACAAGGCAACAGTAAAAGGTCTTGGATTAAGAAGAATGCGTCATAGTGTTGAGTTAGAAGATACTCCTGCAATAAGAGGGATGATAAATGCAGTAAATTACTTACTTAAGGTAGAAGAGGTTTCAGCATGAGATTAAATACTATTAAGCCTTCGGATGGCTCTAAAAAAGAAGTCAGGCGAGTTGGTCGAGGAATTGGATCAGGCTTTGGAAAAACTGCGGGACGTGGCCACAAAGGCCAAAAATCTAGAGCAGGTGGTTTTCACAAAGTCGGCTTTGAAGGCGGACAAATGCCCATTCAAAGAAGACTTCCAAAGAGAGGTTTTAGATCTATGTCTAAACCTTACAACGCAAAAGTAAGAACAAGCGAATTAAATAAACTAGAAAATGGTATTGTTGATTTACTCTCATTAAAAGCAGCAAAATTAATACCTAATATATCTTTAAATGCTAAAATATTTCTTTCAGGTGAAGTTACCAAAAAATTAACCATACAAGGCATTGGTGTCACAAAAGGTGCTCTGAAAGCTGTAAAAGATGCAGGTGGAAAAGTTGAAGAAGTTGCAACTGCAGCCCCTAAGGTAGAGAAGAAAGACTCAGTCAAAGATAAACCAGTCAAAAAAACGAAGTAAATTTTGGCTGAAAATTCTACATTAGGACAGTTAAGTAAAATGGGCGAACTTAAAAGTCGCCTCCTGTTTTTGCTAGGGGCTTTAATTATTTTTCGGCTAGGCTCGCACATTCCTGTTCCAGGAATAGATCCTTTTGAATTAAAAAAATTATTCGATTCACAAAGTGGTGGCATTCTTGGTATGTTTAACATGTTTTCTGGAGGAGCATTAAGCAGATTTACTGTTTTTGCACTTGGAATAATGCCTTATATCTCTGCCTCAATCATAATGACATTACTTTCATCAATGTCAGAAAAATTAAAAGAGCTAAAGAAAGAAGGTCAAGCAGGGCAGAGGATAATTACACAATATACTCGCCAAGGAACGGTTGTATTAGCTGCCTTTCAAGCATTAGGCATAACTGTTGCACTTGAAGCTCAACCAGGTCTTGTATTAGATCCTGGCTTAGCTTTTAGATTAACCTCAGTAATAACTCTTGTCAGTGGAACTATGTTTTTAGTTTGGTTAGGTGAACAGATTACAGAAAGAGGGATTGGTAATGGTATATCTATGATAATTTTTGCGGGTATTGTGGCTGGACTTCCAAGCGCGTTAGGCAACACACTGGAACTAACAAGAACAGGTGCCTTTTCTATTCCACTTGTATTCTTTTTATTAGCAGCAGTTGTTTTAGTCACTGCTATTGTAGTATTTGTTGAAAGAGGGCAGAGAAGAATCACAATTAATTATGCCAAAAGACAAGTTGGAAATAAAATGTATGGGGGCCAATCATCACATTTGCCTCTTAAAATTAATCAAGCGGGAGTTATACCAGCAATTTTTGCGTCAAGTGTAATCTTATTCCCTGCGACAATTGCTGGATGGTTTGGATCTGGAGAAAGCCTCTACTGGCTAAAAGACATTAGTGCAGCTATTTCACCTGGACAACCAATTTATATTATTATGTTTGCAGTCGCCATTATATTCTTTTCATACTTTTATACCGCTATCACATTCAATCCCGCTGAGACTGCAGATAACTTGAAAAAGGGAGGCGCTTTTGTTCCCGGCATAAGGCCTGGAGAACAAACAGCAAAATATATAGATACTATTATGGGACGCTTAACACTAATCGGCTCTATATATATAACTTTAGTTTGCTTACTTCCTGAATTACTAATTTTGAAGTTTAATACACCATTTTATTTTGGAGGTACATCACTTCTTATTATTGTTGTGGTTACAATGGATTTTATGACTCAGGTCCAGTCACAAATGATGTCTTACCAATATGATGGCCTTTTAAAGAAAGCAAACTTTAAGGGTGGTTCAGGCGGAAGACCCTAATGGCTAAAGAAGATATTATAGAAATGGAAGGAGTAGTCTTAGAAAACCTTCCGAATGCGACTTTCAAGGTTAAACTTGAAAATGATCATGTCGTATTAGGGTTTATATCAGGGAAAATGAGGATGAATTATATAAGAATTTTGCCAGGAGATAATGTAACAGTAGAAATTTCTCCATATGACTTGAGTAAAGGCAGAATTACATTTAGGGCGAAGTAAATTAGTTTTCAAGAGGGCATAATATTATGAAAGTAAGAGCGTCAGTAAAACCAATGTGTATAAATTGTAAAGTTGTGAGACGAAAAGGTGTGGTGAGGGTAATTTGTAAAAAAGATCAACGCCATAAACAAAGACAAGGTTAATTTTTACATTGTTAAATAACAAAAAAATAGTTATAATTTCGGGCTTTGATAAACCTTTAGCCCTTATATATTAGGAGTTTTGTATGGCCCGTATTGCTGGAGTAAATGTATCTGATAACAAACATACTGAAATAGCATTAACAGCTATTTATGGTATCGGCAGAGTTACAGCTAAGAAAATTTGTGATGCTACCGGCATTACAGCTACAACAAAGGTAAAGGATTTGTCAGATGCGGATCTTGAGAAATTAAGAGACCATATCGGTGGTTATGAAGTAGAAGGTGATCTACGAAGGGAAGTAACCATGAATATCAAAAGACTGATGGATTTAGGTTGTTACAGAGGCCAAAGACATAGAAGGGGACTTCCAGTTAGAGGTCAAAACACAAAGAATAATGCAAGAACCAGAAAAGGCCCTATAAGGGCAATTAGGAAATAAAGGAAAATATTTATGGCAGAAGATAAAACCGTCCGTGTAAAGAAAAAAGTTAAAAAGAATGTATCAGAGGGCATAGCCCATATTCATGCATCTTTTAATAATACTATAATTACAATCACAGACAGACAAGGTAACGCGCTTTCATGGGCTACTTCTGGTGGCGCAGGATTTAAAGGGTCAAGAAAAAGCACCCCTTTTGCTGCTCAAGTTGCAGCAGAGGCTGCCGGTAAAGCTGCTCAAGAATATGGAGTGAAAAATTTAGAGGTTAGAATCAAAGGACCTGGTCCTGGAAGAGAGTCATCTGTTAGAGCGCTTAATTCTGTAGGATTAAAAATAACAAGCATCCAAGATATTACTCCAGTCCCACACAACGGATGTAGACCTCCAAAAAAGAGAAGAATTTAATTAATATGTTAAACGTTAAAGAGCTATAGGAGAATAACTTGGCCAGAAATCTAGATCCTAAATGTCGTCAGTGTAGAAGAGAGGGTGAGAAACTTTTTCTGAAAGCGGAAAAATGCTTCACTGAAAAATGTGCAATAGAAAAAAGAAATTATCCTCCTGGGCAACATGGACAGAGAAGAGCTTCAAGACTTTCTGATTACGGTGTTCAGCTAAGAGAAAAACAAAAATTAAGAAGAATGTATGGTGTTTTAGAGAAACAGTTTAGAAGCTATTATGCTGAAGCTGATAGAAAAAAAGGAATTACAGGTGAAAATCTTTTACAAATGTTGGAATCTAGACTAGATAACGTGGCATATAAGATGGGTCTCGGTGGTTCTCGAACAGAGGCCAGACAAATTGTAAAACATAATAGTATTTTAGTTAATGGAAAGAGGGTAAACATCCCTTCTTATCAAGTTCAGCCAGGCGATAGTATAAGTGTTGCTGATAAATCAAAAGATCAATTAAGAATTAAATCTGCATTAGATGCAGCCGATGAAAGAGGTTTACCAGAGTGGCTTGAGGTTGACTTAAAAAAATTAACAGGAATATTCAAAAATAGACCAGAGAGAGATGATCTCCCATCTACTATTAATGAGTCGCTTGTTGTAGAGCTCTACTCTAAATAAAAATATAGCCTAAAAATTTAAATAAGGAAAACTATGGAAATAAGCCCTACAGAATATTTAAAACCAAAAATTGTTGATGTCGATATCAAATCACCTAATAGAGCTAAGGTTACTTTAGAACCTATGGAAAGAGGGTTCGGACATACATTAGGAAACGCTCTTAGAAGAGTTCTTTTATCATCAATACCTGGGTATGCGATTACTGAAGTAAAAATTGATTCTGTGGTTCATGAATATTCAACAATTGATGGCGTGCAGGAGGATGTAGTAGACATCTTATTAAATTTAAAGAAAGTTGCTCTAACAATTCATAATAATTCAAGCGCTACTATCTTACTCAAGAAAAATGAAGAGGGAGAGGTAACAGCTGGTGACTTTGATGTAGGGCATGATGTTGAGATTAAAAATCCTGATCTTGTTATCGCTCATTTAAACAAGGGTGGAAAGATAGATATTGAGGCTCGTGTTGAAATGGGAAGGGGATATCAGGCAGTCCCAGTAAGAAATAAAGGCGAAGAAAAAAATACAGAATTAGGATTTATAGGAATAGATGCTTCTTTCAGCCCAATAGACAAAGTAAGTTATTTTGTTGAAAGCGCTCGTGTTGAGCAAAGAACAGACTTAGACAAACTTATATTAGATGTAGAGACTAATGGCGTTGTTGATGCAGAAGAGGCGATAAGAGATGCAGCATTTATTTTGCGTGGACAATTATCTGTGTTTGCTAATTTAGAAAGTGAATTAAGTGAGGTAGAAGTTAAAGAAGCTCCAGTCATAGATCCAGTGTTGTTAAGACCTGTTGATGATCTAGAATTGACGGTTAGATCAGCAAATTGTCTTAAAGCTGAAAGTATTTATTATATTGGTGACTTGGTTCAAAGAAATGAAAGTGACTTATTAAAAGCTCCTAATTTAGGAAGAAAATCTTTAAATGAAATTAAAGATATCCTTTCAGCAAAAGGTTTAACACTAGGCATGGCAGTAGAAAATTGGCCAGATGAAGGTGTTGAAAAAGTATAAATTAAAAATGGTTTTGGAGTAATAACATGCGACATGGTAAGGCACATAGGAAATTAAATAGAACAAGCAGTCATAGAAAAGCTATGTTTAAAAATATGGTTGTATCATTATTTAAACATGAGCTAATTAGAACCACTCTGCCAAAAGCAAAGGAATTAAGGAAGTATGCTGAACCAATGATTACTCTTGCAAAAGAGACTAGCGTTCACAATAAAAGATTGGCGTTCAGCCGCTTAAGAGATAGAGAGATTGTAGGGAAATTATTTAGTGAGTTAGGACCTAGGTATAGTAAAAGAGCTGGTGGCTATCTAAGAATTCTTAAATGTGGTTTTAGAAAAGGTGACAATGCACCAATGGCATACGTTGAGCTTGTGGAAAGACCAATTAAAGCAGAAGATAATCCTGAAGATATAAAGGTTGATTCATCGAATACAACAAATCCTATTGATGTTAAACCAATAGAGGAAACTAAAAAGCCTGCTGCAAAAAAAGCAGAAACTAAAAAGCCTGCTGCAAAAAAAGCAGAAACTAAAAAGCCTGCTGCAAAAAAAGCAGAAACTAAAAAGCCTGCTGCAAAAAAAGCAGAAACTAAAAAGCCTGCTGCAAAAAAAACATAAAGGCATTTGTTTTATTTGTAAAAACCAGCTTTCAGCTGGTTTTTTTTTGTTCATTTTAAGTATAAGAACTTATAATAAGTAACAATCCTTATCAGTATAAGATTATGAAAAATAATATTGAAAGAAAAGAAAGTTTAAATGATCTGATAGAGCAAATTGATGAACTATTAGAGAGCTCTGATTTCTCAGATAACTTTAATGATAATTCAGTAGATGAGAAGCATTCATTAATTAAAAACCTTGTGAGTAAAAAAAATATAAGCTCACTTGAAAGTTTACTAGATGATCTTCATCCAGCTGATATTGCAGACATTCTTGAGTCATTGCCAGTCCAAAAACGTTTAGTTTTATGGGATTTAGTTAGGAGTGAGAATGAAGGTGATATCTTAATTGAAGTATCTGATTCAGTCAGGCAAACACTTATCGCTGATATGGACAGTACAGAGTTATTGGCTGCTGCAGAGCAGCTTGACACAGATGAGATTGCAGACATCGCTCCAGATTTACCTGAAGAAGTGCTTAAAGATTTATTAGAAAATTTAGATATTCAAAATAGAGAAAGACTTCAGTCAGCATTATCATACCCAGAAGACTCTGTAGGCAGCTTGATGGAATTTGAAATAACAACTATCAGAGAAGATTTAACTTTAGAAGTTGTTTTAAATTATTTAAGAAAAATTAAGAAGCTACCAAATCATACTGATAAATTATTTGTTGTAGATAAAGATGGTTTAATTTTGGGAGCATTGCCATTGGAGAGAATCATTGTTAATCCCCCAATAACAAAAGTTAAAAATATTATGGCAAAAGAAATAGTTCTATTTAAGCCAAAAGATTTAGCCGATGAAGCTTCAAATGCTTTTGAAAGATATGATTTGGTAACGGCTCCAGTAGTTGATGAAAATAATAAATTAGTTGGAAGACTAACTGTAGAAGCTGTCATGGATTTTATAAGACAAGAATCTGATAATGAAAAGTTTTCTATGGCAGGCCTCAGGGAAGAAGAGGATATTTTTTCTTCAATATGGAAGTCAGTTCAGAACAGATGGGCATGGTTGGCGATAAACTTATTAACTGCTTTTATTGCGTCAAGAGTCATTGGTATCTTTGAAGGTTCAATTGAAAAAGTAGTCGCTTTGGCTGCACTAATGCCTATTATTGCCAGTATTGGTGGTAATTCAGGCAATCAAACAACAGCTATGATTGTAAGAGCTTTAGCTATAGGTCAATTAACTCAATCTAGTATAAGGTCTTTGTTGTATAAGGAAATAAGTGTGGCCCTTCTAAATGGATTAATATGGGGCAGTATAGTAGGATTATTTGCCTTTTATTTATACGATAATGCTGATTTAGGATTTGTGATGGCAGGAGCGATGGGTTTAAACCTTATCCTCGCAGCCATTATGGGCGTACTAATGCCAATTTTAATGCATCGCTTAGGCAAAGATCCTGCAGTTGGTTCAAGTGTCTTGATTACTGCAATGACAGATAGTGGAGGGTTCTTTATATTCCTTGGACTTGCCACATTAGTGTTAATATAAATAAATAACAAAAAAGTAAATAAATATGAATCTTGAATATACACAAATGCAAATGAATTTGCTATATTTCAAAGATAATTTCACCCTAGAGACATTGGTGAGCGGTGATTTCATTTTACAGTTACTAATAATAGCTGCAGTAGTTTTTTTGGCTTTCCTAGCCGAATACTACCTTAGAAAAAAATTTAAAAATAGTGAAGATAATGATTTTAATCTAAAAGATATTTTTAAAATCGTTCGACCCATTGTGATGCTCTTAATTCTCATTGTAGCTATGTATTTCTTCAGAGAAGGAGGGTATAAATGGGGATTATTATATTTTGCTAATACTGTATTAGTGATTCTTTTATTTGCCAGACTAGCAATAATTCTTACGAGGTATATATTTAAATCGGGACCATGGCTAAGGCCTGTTGAAAATATACTAGCTGGAATTGTAGTTATAGGTTACTTGAGTTATCAGCTCGGCGTTGTATCAAACTTTCAAATGTACCTTCATTCAATAGAGTTTTATTTTGCTGAGCAGGATTTTACTATGCTTCTTGTAATCGAAAGTATTTTTGGTATATTTATTGCGATTATAGTTGCAATGACAGTCGCAAGGTTTGTTGAAAACCAGGTAATGAAAATAAAGAATCAAAGTCTGAGAATAAACCAAAAAATAATTTTAATTAAAATTTTCAAAATTTTTCTTTATTTAACTGCCATCATTGTAGTTTTAACTGGACTTGGAATTGATTTATCATTTCTGACAGTATTTGGAGGAGCTTTTGGATTAGGTTTGGCTTTTGGTTTTCAAAAGATTGCTTCAAACTATGTTAGTGGGTTTTTGCTTCTTAGTGATGAATCTATAAGAGTGGGTGACATGCTCCAGATTGGGAGTGATCATGGAATAGTGGTAGCAATAAAATCTCGTTATACTGCATTAAGAAGGCTAGATGGTGTTGAAATTCTCATACCAAATGAAAAATTATTAACTGATGAAATCACTAATCTCACATTCTCAAATACGACTGTTAAATTACCATTAGATCTTCAAATTAGCTATGAATCGTCAATCGATAAGGCAATTGAAATTATTCTTATTGTTTGTGCTAAAGAAAGTAGAGTTATTGAGGAGCCGAAACCAAATGTTTACGTAAAAGAATTTGCGGATAGTGGGATTAACTTACACGTTTCATGCTACGTGACTGACCCTGATAAGGGGTTTATGGGTTTAAAATCTGATATGTATAGAGCTATTTTTAAAGAGTTTATGAGCAATGAAATTGAAATACCATATCCACACAGGACTGTGATTATGCCTAAATAAAATTTATTTGATTTTATTTTCTTTGTAAATGACGTGCTTACGTATCGTAGGATCGAATTTTTTAATTTCAAACTTTTCAGTCATGGTTCTTTTGTTTTTTGTGGTTGTATAAAAATGTCCCGTACCTGCTGATGAATCTAATCTTATTTTCTCTCTCATAATTATCCCTTAAACTTTTTTACCATCTGCACGCATTCTTTTGAGGATTTCATCAATCCCAAGTTTATCTATAGTTCTTAAAGCTGCTCCAGATATTTTCATGGAAATCCAACGGTTCTCACTTTCAACCCAAATTTTACGATTTTGAAGATTGGGAAGAAATTTACGGCGTGTTCTATTTTTAGCATGAGAAACATTGTTCCCCGTTGTCGTTTTTTTCCCTGTTACATCACATACTCTTGCCATATCTAACCTCTATTCAAATTCGCAAAAAGATGTTCATTATCCACAGAATTTAGTGTCATATCAAGTCTTTTTTAAGACTTTCCGGTGCTTCCAAAACCACCAGCTCCACGATTACTTTTTGGAAATTCCGAAACTAGATTAAATTTTGCCTGAGATACGGGCATAATGACTAATTGTGCGATTCTGTCGAGTGAATTGATCGTAAATGCAGATGAACTTCTATTCCATGTAGAAATAAACAACTCCCCTTGGTAGTCCGAGTCAATTAATCCAACCAAGTTGCCCAAAACTATTCCGTGCTTATGTCCGAGACCTGATCTGGGTAATATGATCGCAGCATAACCTGGGTCTTTAATGAAAATTGATATGCCTGTCGGGACAAGTTCAGTTTTACCCGGTTCAAGTTTTATAGGGCTATCAATACATGCTCGTAGGTCAAGTCCAGCAGAGCCTTCCGATGCATAAGTTGGGATATGATCTTTTATTAATGGATTAAGAATTTTAAAGTCAATTGATAGTGTCATGATCCTTTAATCTCGAGTAAAGTTTAAATATATGTTCTAAGATAATCTTACTTTGCACTTCTTTTTCAGCCTCAGGGAGATATCTATCTTCATATTGATCAATAATGACCATCTTAGCTTTTGTTTTTCCCATTGAGTGTTTAATCTCATTTGCGATAATTATATCTAAATTTTTTAATACAAGTTTTTTTCTTGCATTCTCAATTAAATTTTCAGATTCAGCAGCAAATCCAACAACTAGCTTATGACCAAAATTTTTCCCTATGTAACTGAGAATATCCTTAGTTTTTTTAAGTTCTAGGGAAATATTTTCGTTTCCTTTCTTTATTTTTCCTTTTATAAAATTTGGTTTGAAGTCAGATATCGCTGCAGCACTTATATAGATATCATTTTTTTCTATATAAGAAGTAATGGATTTATTCATTTCATTATGATTCATTGCTTTTATGGTTTTAATACATGGTGGAAATTCATAATTAGAGTGACCGGAAATAACAGTAACCTCTGCACCCATTGTATATGCCATTTTTGCAAGATTTAATCCCATTAGCCCAGAACTTAAATTCGTAATAGCTCTAGCTTCATCAATTTTTTCAATCGTGGCTCCAGATGAAATTAATATTTTTTTATTTAAAAATATTTGAGAAGAAATTGTTTTTTTAATATCAAGCATCATTGATTCAAAATTTATCAGCCTTCCAAAACCAACTTCACCACACGCCTGCTCACCCGAATCTGGACCAGAAAGAACAATTCCATCGTTTTTTATTGTCTCTATATTTCTTTGTGTGACTATATTATTAAACATTTCAACATTCATCGCTGGGGCTACAAGAAGTGGACATGATCTAGCTAGGCAAAGATTAGTTAGAAGGTCATCTGCTAAGCCATTGGCAAGTTTAGCAATGAAGTTGCCTGAGGCCGGAGCAACTAATAATAAATCTGCAGTTCTTGTGAGGTTGATATGTTCCATCCCATTACCCTCCATAGGTTGCCACATATTTTCTAAAACAGGATTCCCAGACAGAGCTTGGAGGGTTAATGGAGTAACAAATTGTTTAGCTGACTTTGTTAAAATAACTTGCACAAAAAAGTTATTCTTACGAAGTAGCCTAACTAATTCAGCAGTTTTATAAGCAGCTATACTTCCTGTAACTCCAAGCAGTATCTTTTTTTTCAGCATAGTTAAGTTAAAATAATTTATTAGGTATGAAAGTATAACAAATATGAACCATGTTTTTGGAATCGATGGATGTAGGTATGGCTGGGTAGTTGCTGAAGAGAAGCCTAGGGGTGAGATCAGTATCAAGCTGATTGAGAGCTTAAATTATTTAGAAAGTATCATAAATCAAAAATCGATAGCTGGAATTGATATTCCATTAGCTATACACGAAAAAGGATTTCGTTTGGCAGATGCTGAGGCAAGAACTTTACTAAAATCGAGAGCATCTACAATATTTTCAGCTCCTGCTAAAGAAGCGTTATTTTCAAATAGCTACACTGATGCATGTGTAATTAATAAGTCAATTTGTGGGAAAAAGATTTCAAAGCAATCATGGTTTTTGTTTTCTAAAATAAAAGAAGCAAGAACAATATTTTGCAATGCGCATAAGAAACTAAAACTATATGAGGTTCATCCTGAGTTAAGCTTTATGGCGATGAATGATATGAAGGTGATTGAGTTAGGAAAAAAAACCGATGACGGATTTAGAACGAGATATAAATTAGTAAAAAAGTTATTTCCAAAATTTGATTTTGAGAAAATAAGAGCAAATTTTAAGAGAGGAGATGTTGCAGATGATGATATTTTGGATGCCATTGCAGTTCTATGGTCAACCCAGAAAATAATTGCTAATATGGCTTCTTACGTTCCAAAAAAACCTGAAACTCCTTTAAGCAAGATCTACTACTAAATGAAAAATATTGGAAATAAAATTATTTGGGCACTTGTATCACTTCTTGGGGCCTTTGCATTTTCATTAATAGCGCTTCAGAGAGAAGAATCTATTAATGCGATATGGTTTATAACAGCTGCAATTTGTATTTATACGGTCGCTTACCGATTTTATTCTGCCTGGATTGCAACAAAGGCACTAGTAATAGATGGTTCGAGACAGACTCCCGCAGTTAAATATAGTAATAGTCAAGATTTTGTCCCAACAAATAAATGGGTATTATTTGGAATCCATTTTGCTGCTATTGCTGGACCAGGTCCCCTCGTTGGCCCAACCCTTGCA
>Ga0209634_1002955_pt1 | contig 11698 bp, 13 predicted proteins | sample LinPmetageLP40_FD_184043 | JGI IMG/M metagenome (GOLD analysis project Ga0209634, IMG submission 184043) | Marine viral communities from the Pacific Ocean - LP-40 (SPAdes) (version 2) | ecosystem: Environmental > Aquatic > Marine > Oceanic | place: Pacific Ocean | collected 2010-08-26 | reverse complement strand
ATCTTGATAACAATGGAAAATCGCTACTGTTTAAAAATATTTATATTTCTTCGAGGATTGAAAACAACAATATTGTTCTATTTTCTTCGGAAGATAACTTTGAATCAGGTATTCGTTATACTAAAAAGGGTTTTTATGAAAAAATGAATGAATTGAAATATATATCAAATTTGTCTGAACGTAACCTTACAAAATTTATGAAATTATCTCTTTGTAAACAACAACGCTTTATGTGGTGGTCTCCTCCTGACAAAAAAGGATATCGAGATAGTAAGTCACGTCGGAAACTATTGTTTATTGTTATGATGTGTGCTTATAAAGCAAGTGAAGAATCTAAAGTATTATCACTACAGTTAGAACAGGATAAAACGTACTCTCTGGTAACACAAAAATACCCATCTACTGTAGGATTATTTATTCCAATAACAAATAAATACATAGATAATATGTTTATAGAAGGGTTGGAAATATTGCCACCTGAGATATGGAGTCGTGTTTTTTCATTCAATAAACACGACAAAATACCAACATTTGCCAAATAAAATAATAACATTAATAAAATACATAATATTAAATTTTAAATAAACATTTTTCTTTTTCTTTTTCTTTTTCTTTTTCTTTTTCTTAAAAACTATTAATATATAAAAGTTCTATTAAAAAGTATTAAAATCTTTAATAAAAAATATTTAATAATACAAATACATTAATTACAAAATAAGAAAAGGAAAAGAACTATATTATTCATCATCTCCAATAGCTTGTATTCTTTTTATTTCTTCTTTACATCTTTTGTTTTTTTTTCTTTTTCTAATGTTTCTTATTTCTTTATCAATAAGTTCTTTAATATCACTACTATACGAAAGTAGGAATTGCTCTATTTCATCGTTATATTTATCTTCTAGTTTACCATCACTATAATCATTAAACATTCTAGAAAGTAATATTTTCCTTCGTTTTAAAAATTTATCATTATGAATTTCGTACCATTCTTCAAGTTGAGACATTATTTTATTAGTAAAAATATCTTTAAAATTGTTATTGTTTTCATATATTCCTTTTTTACCATTGTATACTGTTATAAATTTACGGTCTCTTTTATTAGAAAGATAAAAATTCCTATTTTCAGGAATATCGTAATGAATACTTTTCATAGCATTTTTAAAAGAATGATAAACACTTCCTAATATTTTCATTTGTTCTTCTGGTGTTATAGAGCTTACGTCTTCTTTACCAAAAGCATTTATTGTTATATGATTTTGTATTATAGTATTGTTATTAAAACTATCATTAATAGAATTGTTATTATTAATTTGAACGTTATTATTATTATTTTGTATTATATTTAAACTTTGTATTTCATTTTCAGTAGATTTACTAATTTTTGTTGTATTACTATTTAGCAATTTTATTGCTCTTTTCTTTTTTTCTCTTATAGGCATTTTTTTACAACGGAGATGAGATAAATGTAAATATAAACTATTTTTATGTGAAAAAGCACTACAACAATGCTTACAAATAAATTTATTTCCGATTATACTTATTTTTGTAGTATTATTATTTTTTGGTTGGTTTTTGGTTGGTTCTTGATTAGCAAGTTTACTACTTTTTTCTTCTTTTTTTTCAACTTTTCTATTTTCTTTACAAGGGAACTTTTTATGAATATGACGTTGTAATGATTGTAGAGAAGAAAAAGATTTTATACATTTTGGACAAATAGTAGATTTCATTTTTGGATATATATTATAATTATAGAAAATAATTTAAATTAAATAAAAACTAATATAAATTAGTAAATAATAAAAATAATTAGCAAAAAAAAAAAATAATAAAGAAAAGTAAAAAAAAGTAAATAAAAGAAGAAAAAAGAAGAAAAAAAACAAATTTTTAAAACTTTTTATCTTATTTTTAATAATTTAGTATAATTCGACAACGCCTCTTTTTTTAATTTTAATGCTCATAGTTTCATTTCAAATTTAGGCATATTGTTATAACGCAAATATGTTTGATGCTCATATAGGTTGTTTTTGTATTTAAATATATTTTTACAGAATTTACAAGAAAAAGTAGTTTTAAAAAAAAGTTGATTTTGGTTGGTTTTTGGTTGGTAAATTGGTTGGTTTTTGGTTGGTTGGTTTTTGCTATTTTTCACATTTTTTCTTCCTGTTTTTTCACATCAACTGCTTTACACGGAAACTTCCGCTCAGAATGTGTTTTCAAAACTTGTTTTTCAGAGAGATTTTTATGATATTTTACACCCTTATTATCTGACATCTTTTTCACTCCTTTTTTATATATATTACATATAAATAGATTATTAAATTAAAAAATAATTAAAATATGACAAAAAAATATAAATTGAATGATAAGTATGTGTAATATGAACGCGTTTCTTAAAATTTAGCAGAAAATATTATGAAAACCCCACAGAATGAGCGTGAAACAATATACTAATGAACGGGAAACGGAAATATTATTTTCTGCTAAGACATAACGGGCGCTTACCCATAAAGAAACCATTGTGTTTTAGCAGAAAAGCAAAAAATCGAAAAATCACGATTTTTTATGAGAGAGAGAGCCGTCCCTCTTGATTTTTTTTTTGAAAAAAACACCAACGAAAATACCTCTTACTAACTCAAAAAAAAATGAAAAAACGAGAAAAAAAGTGTACCAAAAGTGAATCCTATTTTTTTTTTAATGCTAAAATATTTTAATAATGAATGGATTTTAAAAAAAAATAAAAACTGTTTTTTTTGTGTTTTGAAAATCGTATCAATCAAATTAAGCGTTTTTAAGCAACAAAAAAAAATCATTAAGATTTTATATAATTATCATTAGAAAAGTTATCAAAAGGTAAAAGCTCTAACAAAATAAATACTTTTTTCTATTATAAAAAAATAAAAACTTAACAATAATACCCCACTCTTATATATTAATTTTTAATACGTTTTTAATGTTGAAATTAACATAGTTTTTAATATAACAAAAACTCCTAATTAAAATAAGCTGTTTTTCTATTATAAAAATATAAACAGTAAAATAATATTTATTTATTTTTTGCTATTTTTTGCTATTTGTCAAACTATTATAATCATTAATAAAATACGCTCATTTTTATAATATTTAACCATTATATTTTTATTATAGAAAAGTTATTACTTTTCTATAGAGCTTTTAGCTTTTATTTTAAAGATTTGAAAAACTAAAAAAACTTTTAAAAGTATTAACTTTTGTGTTACAAATATATAACTTTTTCAATGTTTTTAAAACATTAGAAAAGTTGTTACTTTTCTATAGAGCTTTTAGCTTTTATTTTAAAGATTTGAAAAACTAAAAAAACTTTTAAAAGTATTAACTTTTGTGTTACAAATATATAACTTTTTCAATGTTTTTAAAACATTAGAAAAGTTATTACTTTTCTATAGAGCTTTATCTAACCAAAAAAAAAACATTAAGAACGTTATTTTTAAGATTATAATAAAAAAAATTGATTTATTTACTATTTTATTAATATATATAATAATTGTTCAAATAAATAATAATAATAATGTCAAGAGATTATTTAAATAAACCATATACTCATAAAAATAAGTTGTTGTATATTACAAATAATGAGCGTCCTAGTAAAGTGTTATCCGATCAATCAACACATAAAGCTTTAAATCTTAGAGAATATGGTAGACATATAACAAAAAACAATATTCAAGACTATAAATTTAAAAATAAAGTTAATAAATATGAAATAAGTAATTTAGAATTTGAAGAAATAAGTTTGTTTTCGAATTATATTGTGGGTGTCAATATAGCACATGTAGCATATTTAAGAGAAACTATATCTTATTTACCACCTGAACTTTGGTTATATATAGGTTCGTTTATGATTTTAAATTTGAATTATAATAGTTTAGTTTCAGGAGTAATTGAAAATAGGACAAATTTTTACCTAGAATATAATATGAGTAGAGTATTTACTAATAATTATAATTCATTACAAAATCAATATTTAACAAATATTTAACAAATATTGAAATAGAATTAATTAGTAAAACAATAGATGAAGAACATATATATATATATATCAAATTATTAATTATAAATTATTTAACAATATTTAAATCTAAATATATAATAATAATTAAAATTATTTTTTTAATGAATAATCATACTTATCGTGCTAATAATTTAATAATTAATGATGCTGAACAAAATCATATACCTATAACATATTATAGTTTTATTTATAATAATTTATTATGTTTTGAATTATTAAAGATGACTAGTTTAATATATTATTTAAAAAGTGGAAATAAACACACATCAATTACTAAACTATGTAATTTAGCGACTATTATGTTAAATGATGATCATAATATGAAACCTGCTATTTTAATTAATCAAGTGAAATGTGATGATAATAATAAATTAATGAAAAAAATAGCATATCTAGATGTAGATAGGGTTTATGAAGAGGCTGCATTTATAATAAATCTCAATATGTTCATTAATATTGCTATCGTTGCTAATTATAGAGGATTAGTACCTTTTTTACCACCTGAATTATGGTTTTATATTAGTACACAATATAGTTATTTATATAAATTACCAAGAAGAGTTCCATTTAGTATAACAAATCGCACAGATTTTTACTTAGAGTATTTACTATTTAATATTCTTTATTATAAAAAAAAAAATATAAAAAGAGTTTATGTTAAAGAAAAAGACTATATGTATTTAGAATATACATATTATGATTATATTGGAGAAATATTACTTGTTAATAATAGATACAGACACGCTCTTACTGTATACAATAGACTAAATAGAAGATTATATGAAAATAATTTATATTATGATTCAATTACAAATGATTTAGAATCATTATACGATCATACAACACTTAGCAATTATTATTAATATGAATTATAATTAATAACTAGCACTCCTATTTTGCATCAACTTTTCAATATAAAATAATATAATTAATTAATTATATTACTTATAGTTTGTTCCCATTTTTCACTTCTTAAATTGTATTCCCATATAAATACTCCACCTATATTTCCACTAGATACAATTTTTTTTAATTCTTCACAGTCATCTTCAATATAGTCGCTTCCACACATTCCCATCACTATCATATCTCTACTATAACCATTTTTAATACATTCCATATAAGAATCACAAGTATAAGAAGAATAAAATTGTCCGTTAAAGTAATCTATGTGTTTACCAACACTAGATTCTAATAAATCCTTATATATAAATCCTCCCATACCAGGTTCATTAGTTTGTAATGCGTATTGAACAGGAGCCATACTAATAGTATAATTATTATAATCGGTTTTAATATTATTTATTAACATTTTAACATTCTCTAGTTCTACTCCTTCTTCTATATCTAAATCAACACCACTTATTATATTCTTTTTATTAAGCAAATCACATAATAAAGGATAATATACTGAAAAATTATTGAATAATTCACTATATGCACCTCCTGCACCTCCAATCATTAAAACTATTTTAATTCCCATATTAGATGCGTCTTCTAAATCTTTCCAAACATCATCAAATAGTTTATCTGTCGGTTCATTATTATTAAGATGAATATAAGGTTCTCCATTATCATTTTTTCCAAAATGTATAGAAGATAGATGTATATGTGTAACCGGACATTCGTTGTATAATATATCATTTAAACCTACAAATGTTTGATAATAATAAATAATTTTGGGAGACATAATTAATTTAAAAAGAGATTATATATATATATATATAAAGATAATAATTGTTTAATTATAAATTAGAATAGAGAATCTCTAAAAATTAAAATTGAATTAACAATAATAAAAATACAAAATTATAGATTCGTGTATAAATGTCTTTAATAGAAAACACTGTTTCTACAATAGACCAAAATGTTCAAACAACAAAAAGAAAAGCATCTAGTGAAATAGAAGAAAAAGAATCAAAAAAAACTAAAATTAAACCAACTATGTTAGAATGTAATATTTGTGTTAAAAAGTTTTATGAAAATTTCAAATATATATGTTATAATTGTGGAGGAATAATATGTCTTGAGTGTAAAGTAAAAGTATCAGCATACGCAGGAAAATCAGTTAGATGTCCTCATTGTAAAAGTAATAATAACACAGATAATTCAATGATAAATCATAGAAAAAATATGGAACAACTTATGAAAATTAGTAGAGAACATAAAAACTATGACTTCATTTACGAAGAAATTATGAAAATAAATCAACTTATTGAGTATGAAGTAACACAGGGTAGCATTGATTGTAAAACATTTATATTGGAAATTAGTGAGTTATTTATTTGTTATGAATATTATGAACTAGCATTTAATTGGTATAAGTTTTTAGCAGATTCGGCTCAAAATACAAAAGCAATTATTAGATTGGGAAAGATGTATGAAAAGGGTTATCACGTATGTCAAGATTATACTAAAGCGTTTGAATTATATACCGATGTTGTAAATAAAGGAAATATAGAAGGAAATTTTTTCCTGGCATATTTATATGAAAATGGGAATGGAGTAGATAAAGATTTACTTGAGGCAAATAGGTTGTATAGATTAGTTGCTAGAGAGTATATTATTAATAAATTTTCTTAAATTTCATTTAATTTAATAATATCATTTTCATTAACAGTTGTTAAATAATTAAAATCAAAACCATATAAACATACATATTTTTTTTCAAATGTGTTTGTATCATATTTTTAGTTTTTTAATTCTCGCAAATTTAACACATTTTAGTTTTTTAAGTTTAGAAGGATGTTGATGTTTTCTATTAAAATAACATTCACAGTACATATTTGAATGAATACCACTAAGTAATTCGCTTGTTAAATGAGAATGATATGATATTTCGTAATATATTTATTTTGCTATTTCACCAACATTAAATTTATATTCATTATCTCTAGGATGTAAAAAAAATTAATTATATTTATAATACCCGGTTCATAATACCAAAGATTATAAACGAATCTATTTAAAGTATAGAGATTGTTTTCTCTGGATGATTATATTTTATTTAATTCCATTTTACTATATTATATAATAGTGTTATGTTTTATTTTTATTCATTGATATTTACTCATTACATGAAAATCTGCCGGAATCTATATAGTATAATGATGCTTCATCTTGCATATGTTTTTTAGATGCGTTTTTATTATTCCATTTTTGTATAGATATAATATTGTTTTTTTTAAATCTCTGAGCATCATAAAACATTCCGTTCATATTAGTAACTTTATCAACTTTCCATTTATCTAAATTGTGTGAAAAATAAACACAATGACCAAACATCCAAGACATATCAGTTACATTTTCTACATTCCATTTATTAATATTACAATTAAACAGTTTTGCTTCCCAAAACATATGATTCATTTTCCCTACATTACTAACATCCCATCTACTAATATCATCATTAAATGTTTTCTTATTTCTAAATAATGCTGACATATTAGTAATTTGACTTACATCCCAATCACTAATATGTCCATATAAGAGTATTCCTTTTGTTCTATTACTACACCATATTTTAACAGCATTTATTAATTGTTCATAATAATGAAATGTGTATGTAGTCATATAAGATTGAATAATGTCTACTAATCCTGGTTCATGAAATCCTATATTTTTCATAAAAATCCATAATTCACAAATTGAATACATATTAAATCCTATACTACATTACATTATGTATATTCATTTAAATTAAAAAAAATCAATTTTATAGTTTCCTTATATAGTTTAATGATCTTAAAAATATATTAATTTATCTTCTATTACTAGTATGGTTTTTACTAGATAGAATTTGTGTATGTTTATTTTGATATCGCGTATTTCTATCCCTTTGATATTTTAATTTATTATTTATACGTTTTGGTACGTTATTGATAGCAAATTCAATCAACCAATTGGTGATTGGAATGTAAGTAATGTTAAAAATATGAGTTTTATGTTTATATTACTAAAATCCCAACAGTAATAGTAATCTTTTTGTATGTAATCAGTAATTAGAGTTACATCCCAAGAACTAATATGACCATATTTTTCAATACATTTTTCAATACATTCTTCACTATTTATACACCATAAATCAACAGCTTCTTTCAAATCATCATTACGATTCGTAATTGTGTGTCCATTCATTTTATCTCAATATCTATTTATTTTCATTATTTGTAAATAAAAATTCAATTTTAATGAAGTTTTGATTATTTATTATTTATTTTATTTATTTTATTTAAATATATTCCTATCAGTTTCTAGCAGTTTCTATCAGTTTCTATCAGTTTCTATCAGTTTCTATCAGTTTCTATCAGTTTCTTTAATTATATCATTAAGTAAACGATTTAAACGTCCCAATTACCAATAGGTTGATAGAATTTTGTAGCATATTTAAACATATTAGTCATATGAGCTACATTACTAACATCCCATTTACCAATAGGTTGATTGAATTTTCTAGCCCTATTAAACATACTACGCATATTAGTAACTTTACTTACATTCCAATCACCAATAGGTTGATCGAATTTCGTAGCACGTTTAAACATATCACCCATATCAGTAACATTACTTACATCCCAATCACCAATAGGTTGATTGAATTTTGTAGCACTATCAAACATATTATTCATATCAGTAACATTACTTACATCCCAATCACCAATTGGTTGATTAAATGCAATAGCATTTTCAAACATACCAAACATACTAGTAACGGAACTTACATTCCAATCACCAATAGGTTGATTAAAATTAGTAGCATTATAAAACATACAATATATATAAGTAACAGAACTTACATCCCAATCACCAATTGGTTGATTAAATGCAATCGCTTTTTCAAACATACAACCCATATCAGTAACATTACTTACATCCCAATCACCAATAGGTTGATTGAATTTTGTAGCACTATCAAACATATTATTCATATCAGTAACATTACTTACATTCCAATCACCAATCGGTTGATTAAAATTAGTAGCATATTCAAACATATTATTCATACAAGTAACAGAACTTACATCCCAATCACCAATAGGTTTATTAAAATTAATAGCATTATTAAACATATAACTCATATCAGTAACAGAACTTACATCCCAATCACCAATAGGTTGATTAAAATTAATAGCATTATCAAACATACTATGCATAATTTTAACAGAACTTACATCCCATCCACCAATAGGTTGATTAAATATTGTAGCACTATCAAACATATAAGTTATATATTTAACAGAACTTATATCCCAATCTCCAATGGGTTGATTGAATTCTTTAGCACCCTTAAACATACTACTCATATTAGTAACAGAACTTACATCCCATCTACTAATATCATCATTAAAATGTATTTTATTTTCAAATAATTCCCACATATAAGTTATTTGACTTACATCCCAATCACTAATATGACCGTATTTTTTAATACATTCTTCTCTATTTACACACCATAAATTAACAGCTTCTTGTAATTCTTCTTTTGTTTTAAAAGTGTGTGATTTTATACACTTAAATATGATATCTACTATTCCTGGTTCATAACTTCTTATCGTCCTCATTAATAACCATAATTCACAAGTGGAAGACATTTTAAATTTTTAAAATTTATAATAATAATTATTAATTCAAAAAAAAAATTCAATTTTAATGAAGTTTTTATTATTTATTATTTTATTTATTTATTTTATTTATTTATTTTATTTAATTAATCATTTTAGATTTCATAGCATCATTTATATTATTATTATAATCAAAATTATGTACTTTATCGAACATATAATATATTATTTCACTATTCGCAGGATTCCATTTAGAAAGGTCTTGATTAAATGCAATAGCTTTTTCAAACATACAACTCATTTCAATAACATTACTAACATCCCAATCTCCTATAGGTTGATTAAAATGTTTAGCATTTAAAAACATACCAGACATATCTTTAACTTTTGTAATATTCCATTTAGATATAGATTTATTTAGTATAGTTTTGTTAAATAAATTTTCCATATATTCAACATTACTAACATCCCAATTATTTAAGTCTTGGTTAAAACTTATTGCACCAGAAAACATATAATTCATAGTAGTAACCTTACTAACATCCCAGTTTCCAATAGGTTGATTAAATTTTTTGCTGTCAGAAAACATAGTTTCCATTGTTTTAACATTACCAACATTCCAATTACTAATATCATTATTAAACATTAAAGTATATTCAAACATACCTTTCATATTTTCAACATTACTAACATCCCATCTAGAAATATTATCATTAAAAGTATTTTTGCTCCTAAATAATCCACTCATATCAGTTATTTGACTTACATCCCAATCACTAATATGACCATATTTATCTAGTGCGTCTTCTTTTGAACTACACCATAAATCTACTGCTTTTTTTAATTCTTCATTTCTTGTAAATTTACAATTTGAATACATTTTAATTTTTTTAAATTTATAATAATAATTATAAATTCAAAAAAGAAATCAATTTTATAATTTGTTTATATAGTTTAATATGCGTTAAAATATATTAATTTATCTTCCATTGCTAGTATGGCGTTTACTAGATAGAATTTCCGTATGTTTATTTTGATGTCGTGTATTTCTATCCCTTTGATATTTTAATTTATTATTTATACGTTTTGATACGTTATTTATATTACTAAAATCCCAACTGTAATAGTAATCTTTTTATATGTATGATTTTATGCTTATAATTCTAATATATTCCAAACTTATAAGTTTGAAATATTTTAAATTTATGTCACTAAATTCATAATAACAAACTATCACTGAATTACAATTACGATAAATTTTATTTTTTTCAAATTCAATTCTATTTTGTTTAATTTCAAATTCAATAAAACGTGAGATAATATCCAATTCAATTGTGCCATCCCAAAAGTATTTAAAATACTTATTAACTATCAACTGTAATTGTTTATTTGTTATTTTAGTACAGTATTTTAAATAAAATGTTACTATTATATAATCACGAACCATTTGTTGCAGAACTAAATTAAGAACTAAATTAAAAATTACCGGTTCATAATTATATAGTTTTATCAAAAACATATATAACAGACAACAATCATTCTTTTTTTCATTTGAAGACTCCATACTTCAATTATTTAATAATTCATTATTAATTTAAAAAAATAAATTTTTATTAATATTTGTTTATTTTTTATTTATAATATTACATTTTATTAACAATATTTTATTTATTTTTTAAGAGATAATAATATCATTGCTACTTTAAATATTTCAGAATCATTATAATCTAGAGGATATTGCCTTAAAATAGAATTTTTTAGAGTTTCGCATACCCATTTATCCATTTCTAAATTTTTCATAATTATTTTATAAATAATTATATTCTATTAATATTTTCAATTTTATAATAAAAATTGAATTTTTTTGTATTAAAAAGTTATATTAAAAACCGATTAAAAGGTTCATTATGAGTCAACCAAATTTAAATAATGAAGAACCCAGTAAAAGAAATAATGAAGAACCCAGTAAAAGAAATAATGAAGAACCTGATGCAAAGAGACGCAAAACGGAAGATGAAGATAAAGATGAAGATGAATGTCCAGAATATGATGAAAAAACATATCCTAATGGTGATACTTATAAAGGAGA
>Ga0209634_1002954_pt1 | contig 11699 bp, 9 predicted proteins | sample LinPmetageLP40_FD_184043 | JGI IMG/M metagenome (GOLD analysis project Ga0209634, IMG submission 184043) | Marine viral communities from the Pacific Ocean - LP-40 (SPAdes) (version 2) | ecosystem: Environmental > Aquatic > Marine > Oceanic | place: Pacific Ocean | collected 2010-08-26 | reverse complement strand
GCGGATCAGGACCTCCCCCGCTGCGGGGCGCGGCACGCGCACGTCCTCTCGCCACTCCAGTTTGTCGAGACCGCCATGGCCTGTCAGAATCATCGCCTTCATCGTATCGGGAAGGGTCATTATGTCTCTCCATCTGGTAGAATGATTGCTCTACTTGCGTAGGTAGAGGGATCACTCTACATCGTCAACCATGACCGATACCAAAACCAAGATCGCTGCCGGGTTGGAACAGGCCTTTGCTGCCCGGGGCTTTGCAGAACCCAGTGTTGAGGATCTGCGCGATGCAGCGGGTGTCAGCCTGCGCACGCTATACAAATACACGCCTTCGCGCGCGGACATGGTGTTAGCAGCGCTGGAGCATCGCCATGGGCGCTATCTTTCGCACCTCTTCAATGATCTTCCCAAGGCGCAGGAGGCGGTGCTCGACGTGTTATTCGAGCGAGTCGGGGCTTGGATGGCGATCGAGACCTCGCACGGCTGCCTGTTCCACGGAGCAGTCGCCGCAGACCCTGGCAGCGAAGGGCTGCGCGCGCTGCTGGCGCGGCACAAGGCAGAAGTGGCCCGCCGCGCCGCCGCAGCCACCGGGCTCGACGGCCGCGAAATCGACCTATTGTTGATCCTGGAGGGTCTCACGCAGGCTTGGTCGCTGCATCGCGATACTGCTGTGACCAGCGCGAAGCGGCTGGGGCACGGACTGAGGATGAACAGCGCGGCATGACTTCGCCTTCCGTCAGGTTCGCGCCATTCCTGCAAACATCGCGCCGAGAGCGACAAAATGGATCAACATGATCGCCCGGTCGTTCCAGAGCACCCCGACGATCAACCAGCCGAGAACCCCGACCACGAAGAGGTAGAGGTGCCACGGCGTCCAGCCGAAGGCAGTGCCGGCATAGCCAAGAATCTCGGTGACGGAGGCGACCCACTTGACGGCGAAGGCTGTCCCTTCGCGGCCCGCAAGGCTGCCCAACTCAGACGCCACGCGTACCCGAATTGTTCGGCAGATCGATCCTTCCGTGGGTTTCTGTCGTACCACTGCCGATCTCTGCGACCTTATAGCCGAACCCGCCGACCATATCGATCCGTACGCGATGCGGATTGCCGGTAACCGGGTTGAGGATCGGCTCCGCTTCAAGGTCAAAGACGTCCGCGACATGAACCTTGCCAGTCCGGGCCTCGATGTCGGCCTTGAACGAAAACTTCTTGTAAAGCGTCGGCTCTTTGTTCGGTGACATCATTGAGAAGACCCACCACATCGTCGCCATGTCGTCGGTGTCTTCGCCACGTACGATCTTTTCCAGTGCCTTGCGCTGCTCGGGACTGGCGCGTTCGTCGATCACGATCTGCATGTGCCCATCACCTTTGTGGATCGGGCCCGGCCATTTGACTACAAAAGCCGCGTTCAGGCCGTCGAGCGTAATATCGCCGTAGTGTCCGTTGTCGACGTGAAAGCTGAGTGCTGCCTCGCATGTCCCATATGTTGGTGGGGGCATTAAATTGACAGGGGCAACCGTAGGCGCAGTTACAATTGGTTAATTCAACGCCGCGTATCTCCCAGGGTGTCATTGGTCTTCTCCCATTCAAATTGCAGTAAAAATTGTCCTCTTCTTGGTCGTTCGGTTCAGATCAATTCGGCGAGCATCCGCGCGGCGGCCTGGGCACCATGTGCCTCCACGGGCCACACTGTTTTCTTGTGGGTCAATTCCTCGACCATCGCCTGAGCTATGCGCTCGGGGCTTGATTGGTCATAGAACATTCGGCGACCTGCGTTGTAGCGGTCAAGCCGTTGGGCCACGTGGAAGTTTTGTTCAAAATGGTTCTTTAGCGGGAAATAGAGACACGGCGTGCCCGCCGCTGCAAGCTCCATCGTCGTCGTCAGCCCGCCCTGTACCAGCGCCAGATCGCAGGCAGCCAAGTGGCGGTCGAGATCGGGGACAAAGGCGCGGGCCTCGACCCCATGGGGCAGGTTGAACGCCGAAGGGTCAAGCCGCGGGCCGGTTACGAGGATCATGCGCAGCTCGGGTATGACCTCTTTAGCAAGCGGGTAGGCAGCAAGTATCCGCCGAATCAGGCTGGCACCGACGCCAGAGCCGCCGACGGTAACAATACAAGTTTTCTCTTCTTCGTGATAACCGAACCGTTCCCGCAGGTCCGCGCGACTGCCGAAATTCGACGGATGCTCCCCGATGATATAGCCCGAGAATTCGTAATGCTGCGGTACCCAGTCGCGCATCAGCGGCAGGCCTTCGCCGAAGCTGTGGGGAATGATATCTTCAGGGTTTCCGACGAAAATTGCCCTATCGCGGACATGCGGATGGTCTTCTACATGGCTGATCATTTCTGCATTGTAGTCGGTGGTCAGATAGGCCTCTCGCTTCCCGTTTTCGGGCATCGGCACCCAGCCGACGAAATCGGTGAACCACGCGATCGGGGCTTTCTTCAGTTCGGGATGTTCATGCCAGAAGCGATCGACATCCCACGCCTCGTCAGCGATCACCAGATCATAGCTGGTCTGCTCCACGACTTCCTGAAAAACCATGAAGTTTTTGATAAGTATCTCGTCCATATTGCGGATCGCTTGAAAGGCGTTGAGGTCATGCTCTCCGGATTCCGCTTCGATATGTGCAGATTCATTGGCAAGCTTGGCGCTTGCCGGGTGCAGTATCTCCTTGTTCGCCGCCAAAAATCGGGTGACTGGATCCTGTGCCAGCCAGCTTACCTCAAGGTCCGGCTGAAGATCGCGCAATGCGCGGGTCACCGCAAGATCGCGTCGAGCGTGCCCGAGCCCGATAGGCGAGGACAGGTAGAGGGCGCGTTTGGCGGTGGTCCTGCGGCGCGTCTTGAGCCGTGGTTTTTCGACATCTAACTTGCGGTCCAGAAAATCTTTAACTTGCACGTCGAGGCGTGCCGGATAACGTGCATTGGCCAGATGGCCGACGTTGGCCCAGATCTGCAGTTCGCCCCCTGTCAATCGTGCTGCGGCGTGCGACATCGCAGGCGGCGTCACCTCATCTGCGTCGCCGTGAATCCAAAGGGATGGGCAGTGAATAGCGGTGTAGGCTTCTTCTGTTACTGGGTAAGGTCCATTCTCGCGTGCCCTGGCCATCATCGCAAGGGTTTCGCCGCTGCCGCTCGCGGCATACTCCAGCGCATCCTCGATTTGTTTCGTGGAATGCGGCTCGCAGAAGGCCCGGCTGAAGAAAAAGGCGCAAAAGTCAGCGTAGTCTGTCTTCCAGTAGGCGGCGTTGAACTTGTCCCATCCCTTCGGTGCGCTGATCTTGGCTTTCAGGACATCACCATTTTTGTGCGCGTGCGTGGCCACAAAGGGTACCACGCTGCCGCAGCCGATCAGAGCTTCAACCCTGTCCTGACAATACGCGGCGAGAAGGGCAGCATAAAGCCCGCCCAGCGACAAGCCGATCATGATCGCCCTGTGCGTTCCGGTCGCATCAAGAACGGCCAGAGCATCGCAGACAAATTCGAACGGAGCGTAAGCGTCTGGATTGTTCGGGCGGTCTGACAGACCGTTGCCTCGCGGGTCGAACGAGATGACGCGAAAATGATCGGCGAAGTAGGGGATTTGCGCCTTGTAAACGCGCGAGTGAACGATCGGCCATGCCGGAAGAAATAACAGTGTCTTTGACCCGCTGCCGTAAACAGCGTACTGAATTTTTACGCCATTCCGCTCAACGAAACCTTCGATACGGGGAATGGCGGCGCGCATGACTCAATCCTTTATATCCAATGATTGTTCGTAGTGCTCAATTATCTTCCCGATACGTCGCAGGGCGCGGCGAACCGGTATGTCTTCGGTCTCGTAACCCAGCAATAGATACGCCTCCGCGCCGATGAAGGCTGTGCCGACAAGGGCGGCAATGTCTTTGGCGTCAAACGGCCGAGGCTGTGTGGAAACGCATTTGATTGCGTGTTTTGGACCTCTGTTTTTCCGCCCATGGCGTTTTTCTATTCCAGGAGCGCCATTTGTCCCATATGGGGTCCTATTTCATCGGGTCGGGGCTTTGATCGCGGGATCTGCCCGACAATTAGCGCTGTTTGGCTCAATTACACCCTCAACGCGGCCATCAAAGGGGCAATCCCGATGATCTTGAGGACCCGCTTGAAGTTATACGCCAAGACATGGAGGCTCATCTCTGCGGCGACCTTTTCGCGTGTTCGGGTCAGGAAATGAGTGTATCCCATCCAAGCCTTCAACGTTCCAAAGGGATGCTCAACGGTTGATCTACGGACCTGCATCGCGTCAGGTTTTTCTTCCAACCTGCGCTCGATATCATCCAGCACGTCTTCTTGATCCCAGCGTCGGATGCGGCGCAGTTTCTCGGTCGTGCAGCGCGGCTTGAGATGGCAACTGAAACAGGCCGACAGATGCCGGTAGAAGTTGATGTCGCTTTGACGATCTGACCGATGGGCACCTTTGGTCAGGCTCTGACCTGCCGGGCAGATATAAACATCGTTTTGTGCGTCGTAGATAAAGTCCTGCTTGATGAAGAACCCTCGTTTGAGACCACTCGATGTAAGCGGCTTGGGCACATAGGTTGTGATGCCAGTGTTGGCGCACTCAAGCAGTTGTTCGCCGCCGTAATATCCTCGATCTGCGACAACCGTGATCTCTTCGCCGCCAATTGCCAAGCGCGCTTGGTTGGCCATCTTCACCAATTGCCCTCGATCACTGCCCGATGATGTCACTTCGTGTGCCACAATCAGATGATGCTCAACATCAACGGCTGTTTGTACGTTGTAGCCGACAATGCCGCCGCCCCGATGCCGCATGGAGCGTGCGTCAGGATCAGTCAAAGATACCTGGGCATCTGGTGCGTTTTGAACCTTGATCTCGATGGCTTTCAATTCCTCCAGTTGTTCTTTGAGTTTGATGATGCGTTCGTGCAAATGAGCAATCTTGCCTGGCGGCAAAGCGGGCTCATTGCGGTCAGCCGCGTCCAGCTTGGAAAGGTAGCGCTCGATACTGGTTTCAATGTCCGACAGTCGCCGCCTCACCTTGGCAGGCGTGAAGTTCTTATCCCGGTTGTTCACCGCTTTGAACTTGCTGCCATCAATCGCAACACCGTCACCGTTCAACAGACCGACGTGACGACATAACATCACAAACTGACTGCACACCTTGCGGATTGCTTTGCTGTTATCGCGCCTGAAATCCGCAATTGCTTTGAAGTCGGGTGCAAGACGACCGGTCAACCACATCATCTCGACGTTGCGACCTGTCTCCAGCTCCAGTCGGCGGCTCGATTGAATGCGGTTGAGATATCCGTAAACATAGATCTTCAGTAAAACCGCCGGATGATAACCGGGCCTTCCTGTCGCGGCAGCGTCACTGAAACCCATATCGACCAGATCAAGTGCATCAACAAACGCGTCCACAGCACGAACCGGATTACTGTCGCCCACGAAGTCCTCAAGATGGTCGGGGAATAGAACCCCTTGCTCTCGATTATCACCTTCAATGAAACGCTTCATCCGACATCTCCTGATTACTCATTCAGAATAGTAGAAATATACGTTTCCACACAGCCTCGGCCCCAAGCCGCCGATCTTATTCCCAAACTCCTCCGCAAGGCCGACGTGCAGATCCCGCCATTGAACCAGTGACGCACGCACTGCGTCGCCGATTTGCGGATTGGACCAGCCCACCGCAATAAGCTCCTGAACAACGCGCACGTACCCGTCATCAAAATCGGCATCAAGAAAATCGCACGACTTCGCCCATTTCCGTGAGAGGGGACGGTAGGATCAGTAAATAGACGTGTCTGCCGTGCGAGCAACTGTTCGGTCATGTGCTGGTAGAGCGCAAGGGTCATGCCGGTTTTCGATCCGAAGTGGTACCTTATCTGAGTTATGTGCGTGTCTTCCGCATCCGCTACGGCCCGGGGTGGAAACGCCCCCAAATCAATTCGAGACCCGAAGGGACGACCTGTGAGGGCGGAGATCACAATCCAGTGGTGCAGCGTCGCGTTTCAGCGCTGATGCCGACCTGAAAATGCCAGCCCTTGGCGCACCGGAAAAATCGGAGTTGCTGCACGAAAGTCCCCGTGCTCCGAAAAGCTAAACAAGATACGAATGGGAAAGCAGACCAGGCCGCGACCGAAGCGGCACGCTCGCGAAACTCACTGGTTCCGTGTGGCAATCGCCCGTACTTGCACAGGTCAAATCCCTACCCATATGTCTGTTACGTTCGTAATACAGAAGTTCGGGAGAACAGGATGGGCTATGTAAAGACAGCGATGCTGATGGCGGCAATGACTGCGCTTTTCATGGGCGTAGGCTATCTGATCGGCGGTTCCGGTGGTGCCCTGATCGCGCTGGTTGTTGCGGCGGCAATGAATGCGTTTACGTGGTGGAATTCGGACCGCATGGTCCTGCGCATGCACAACGCACAGCCTCTGGCTCCCGGCGACCGGTTCGGTTTGCACGCCTTGACGGTAGAGCTCGCGCGGAACGCGGGCCTGCCGGATCCCAAGGTCTACCTGATCGATACGCCGCAACCCAATGCCTTTGCCACCGGGCGGAACCCTGCAAATGCGGCGGTGGCGGTGACATCGGGCCTGATACGCAGCCTCACGCGGGAAGAGCTGGCGGGTGTCATCGCGCATGAGCTGGCGCATATCCGCAATCACGACACCGCAATCATGACCGTCACAGCGACCTTCGCCGGTGCGATCTCGATGCTGGCGAACTTCGCGATCTTCTTTGGCGGATCGCGGGAGCGGCTGGGGCTGATCGGCACGCTGTTGATGATGTTCCTTGCGCCGATGGCGGCAGCATTGGTGCAGATGGCGATCAGCCGGACGCGGGAATATGCCGCTGACAAAGCGGGGGCCGAAATCTGTGGTCAGCCGCTTTGGCTGGCATCGGCGCTGGAGAAGATCGCAATGGGCGCGCCCCGCATCGACAATCACGCGGCAGAGCGCAATCCGGCGACGGCGCATATGTTTATCATCAACCCGCTACACGCCCATAAACACGATAGCCTTTTTGCGACCCATCCCGCGACCGAAAACCGCATAGCCGCCTTGCGTGCGATGTCCGCGCCAAGCGGGCGCTCGTCGGGCACTGTCGTCCCACCTGTGTCCCGCAGCCGGGTTCCGAAGGTGCGCAATGGCAAAAATTCCGGCCCATGGACCTGACAACCCCGTCATAGGTATGGGGGAACGCCTCCGTCGAGATTAGGCCAAAGGCCGTCCTTTGCCCAGTCTCGCGGGACCCCGAATAACGACCATCCCAAAGAGAACAGAAGGCCCATCCAGGGCCGCGACCGGGGGCACGATCATCACTGTCATCGCCCGGAGCGCGCGGGTCACATTCCCAACCCGAGGTTGTGTCGCCGATCCTCCATCTTGAGTTCAGGCACGGGATCCGCGGCCCATCAGATTTTGCAGTTTGGCAAGGTGGGTCTTGGCATCCGTAGGAGGTCCTGGTAATACAGCCAATCCTGTGTGCAATGGCCGCTGCCTCGGTACTTAGTAAGCGATGACGCTCATGATCCTCGCGATAGATGCGGAGACACAACTAGAGGTGGAGCTCGACAGTTACTGCACGTCGCGTTCAGGCAATCTTCCGGCCGTCCAGACTGTGGCACTGCAATGTGGGCAAACGTCTGGCGTATTGGCAGCCGCTTCGACGAGCGTTCCGCAATTGCGGCAGGCCAGCAACGTATTTTTCCCGGCCTCCGAGGTCCGGTCGCATATCTCGGGGGTGAAAACATCCCATGCAGGTTCAATTGGCAGTCCGGGTCGCGATGGTCTCGCCCGAAAGAAGCTGAAGCGGCCTGAGGACTCGAGATAGGCTTTTCTTACCTGGCCCAGATTGACATAGCCATGTTCACGCAAGTTTTCGAAAAGTTCACTTTTGCCGATTTTGTTATCTCGTAGGGTTTGCAAATTGATTACCCCATCCCGAATAACCTCGGTGGTTACGCCATCTATAAGCTTTTCGACCGATCGATAACGGAAGATCAAAAGATCGAGGATCTTATTTATCCCGACAACGCCGGTGATGACCAGAAACGCATGAAGAAGAGGCACTTCGGGGTAAAACATTGCGTCGCCGACGGCGGAACCCAGCGCGATGACGAGCAAGAATTCCACCGTTGACATCTGAGCGATGCTTCGCCCGCCGATCCACCGTATCAGCAGCAGCGCATAGGCATAGACCGCGCAAATCCGAAAAACTATCTCAAGATAGAACAGCGTGGGGTCTGTTCCGAAAAACATCCGTGTCAGGTCAAATGGAACGACTGGATCATTCATAAAGCTCAACGCTCCAAAATATCAAGCAAACGCAACGCGAGACGGTGCGGCCTTGACACCCCTCTACGTGAAAAGCACCGACTACACTCTCTTATCTGGCAGTTTGACTGCACGACGCCTAGTGACTTCACGCAGATCATACGTCCTGAATGATAAATTAGAGCTCAGCGCCCGACTGGATGGCCGCAATGACAGAGCCCGCGACCGCGGATCTCTGCTCGCTATCTGGATCGTCCGCCAAGAGAAATCGCACGGTCAGCACGTTGGACCCGCCCCCTCTGATGGCAGGGCTAAGAACGTCCGACGATTTTGCGGAAGCTTCGACAAACCAAGCCGGTATAAACCGAAGACGTCCTGACAATGATAGGACCCGTCGCACGGGCGGGCCGCCGCCGTGGCGCGTTAAAGCCACCTCGCGTTCGAACGCGGCGGGGCGGTATCAGCCCATTCAAACGCCGGTAATGCGCTGTTGAAGGGTTTGTCCTACACCATCCTTTGATGACATTATCGCCGGCACATTCCCAATTTTCAGTTGGTGTGTGTGATACTTCAATCCGCTCGAATCCGTGACAGGTCCAGGTGCTCGTGTCCGCGCTCGAAACCTTCGCCGCGAGAGGGTCAGCGCAATAATCCGCTGGCGGCTCCTTGCTACGGGAACCTCAAACGGTCCGCGTTGTTTTTTTCAAAATATAGGCAAATTGAAAGGAACGATTAGAATGTCTGGACAAATTGACCATAACGCCACAACGCGTCAGCCTGGCATCGAGAATGAGATGACCCCAAAGCCGGAGTACCACCCTCGGTATAAAGGATCTGACCGATTAAAGGGCAAAGTAGCTTTGATAACGGGCGGCGATTCCGGGATCGGTCGCGCGACAGCCGTACTCTATGCGCAAGAAGGCGCAAAAATAGCGATTGTTTACCGTGACGAGGACACGGATGCCGAAAAGACCAAGGACCTCATTGAGGCCGAAGGAAGCGAAGCAATTCTGCTAAGGGGGGATATCGGTCAAAAAGCGTTCTGCAAAGATGCGGTTCAGCAGACAGTCGATCAATTTGGTACCATAGACATTCTGGTTAACAACGCAGGAGAGCAACACGCGCAGGAAGATCCCGAGGATATCGACGAAGATCAGATAGAACGTACGTTTCGAACCAACATATTTGGCACGATCTTTATGACGCAACTGTCTTTGCCGCATCTGAAGGAAGGGGGGCGTATCATTTGCGTCACATCCGTTACTGCGTTTAAAGGTCAGGATCTGCTTATTGACTATGCGTCAACCAAGGGGGCCATTCTTGCCTTTGTGCGTGCGATGTCCAGTAAGCTTGCGCCGAAGGGTATCTTGGTGAACGGTGTCGCACCGGGTCCGATTTGGACCCCGTTGATACCGGCTTCGTTTCCGCCCGACAAAGTCGAGAGTTTTGGCGAAAACACACCTCTCGGCAGACCGGGACAACCTAATGAGGTCGCACCGGCGCTTTTGTTTCTGGCCTGTGAGGATTCGTCTTACATGACCGGCCAGGTCCTGCATCCCAACGGCGGAACATTGGTCGGAGGTTAAAGGACATGTCAGGGGCCCAATGTTGTTTTCCAGCGCTCTCTTGCGAAGCATCAGGAAATGAAAATGTTGAAAGACCTCTCATCAACGACCGAAGTCGCGGCACGTGCTACTGCAGTGATGCGAAACCTTACCGACCGAAATTGGTGCATCTCAACGGCAGAAAGCTGCACTGGCGGACTTGTCGCTGCGCTTTTTACTGATATCGAAGGCTGCTCTCATGCCTTTGACCGGGGGTTCGTCGTATACTCGGAAGAAGCGAAAGTGGCACTTTTGGGCGTCGATCCGAAGCTGTTGGAAGAAAAAGGTGCCGTCAGCAAAGAAGTGGCGCTGGCGATGGCCGAAGGCGCGGTAATGCGGTCAAACGCCGATATTGCCGTCGCCGTCACTGGTTTTGCCGGAGAAGCCGATACGGAAGATAAGGCAGGTCTGGTTCACATGGCACTTTGCCGACGCGGCGGTTCCACGGTTCACCAAGCCAAAAATTGGGGTGCGCAAGAGCGCGACAAGGTGCGGCAATTGAGCCTGCTGGCGTTGCTTGAAATGCTGGAAGGGGCCTTGGGCAGAAAACCATAGTCTTGCGCCGACCCCATGCCGACCATGCGGTGTACGCATCATTTGGGTTGAGGTGCCGAAGTTAGCGAAGGGCCGTTTCGTGAAAAAACCGACAAGCAAAATGCCCGCCTGTTTATCAAGGCGGGCATTTGAAGATTGTGGCTTACGATCGGCAATCTAACATGACCAGTCCGTTTTGCCGCTGCACTGGTGACCGAAAGAGGCTTGCCTGCTCCTGAGGGCGCTTACATCTTTTTCCAGTCGCCGAAACCCTCGAATGCGGATGCGGCCCGGTATATCGTGGCCTCGTCAAAGAATTTGCCCACCAGCATCATGCTTGCGGGAAGACCGCCCGACATGCCGCAAGGGATCGCCATTGCCGGGTGTCCGGTCACGTTGAAGGGGGCGGTATTGGGCAACATCTCGAACGCCCGCGACAGGATATCCTTGCGCGGACCACCCGCTTCGGGCAGCTTTGTCGCCTTCATCGGCAAGGTTGGCATCAGCAGCAGATCATAGCTGTCCAAGGCTTCGTCATAGGCTTCCTTCAGCTTGCGCGCCAGATTCTGTGCCTTGGCATAAAAGTGACCGCGATGATGGCGGATGCCGTATTCACCCACAAGCATCGAGATCTTCAACGTATCCGAAAGCTCGTCGGCCCGGTTTTGCCAACCCGCAAGGTGATCCAGCAGAGAAGTCGTATACAGGCCTTTCCAGTTCATTCCCAGACCGTTGCCGTTCATCATCTGAAATTGCAGACCTTCCAGAGCGATAGGTGACCAGATTGCCGGACCAAGCTTGTGCATCTCGACCGATACTTCCTCGACGGTGGCACCGTTCTTGCGCAAAAGGTCAGCCGCAGCGCGGACCTTTTCATCGACGTCTTTCTCGGAACTGTCGTGGCCGAAGCCTTCCTGCAGAATACCTATTTTGAGCCCCTTGACGTCCTTGTCCAGCGCATCGGTATATTTGGCCGTCTGCACGTTACACTGTCGTGGATCAAGCCCGTCGGCACCGGCCAGCACTTCCAGCATCAACGCGTTGTCCGCGACGTTGGCCGTCATCGGGCCGGTATGGTCGATGGTGGATTCGATAGGCATGATACCACTGTATGGCACCAGTCCATGGGTGCCTTTCATACCGTAAAGGCCCGAATAGGCGGCAGGTATCCGAATGGAACCCCCTTGGTCCCCGCCGATGGCCATGTCGACCTCGCCCGACCCGACAAGCGCCGCGCTTCCCGAGGACGAACCGCCTGCCGAATACCCTTTCTTGATCGGATTATGCACCGGACCGGGTTGCGACG
>Ga0209634_1002953_pt1 | contig 11700 bp, 24 predicted proteins | sample LinPmetageLP40_FD_184043 | JGI IMG/M metagenome (GOLD analysis project Ga0209634, IMG submission 184043) | Marine viral communities from the Pacific Ocean - LP-40 (SPAdes) (version 2) | ecosystem: Environmental > Aquatic > Marine > Oceanic | place: Pacific Ocean | collected 2010-08-26 | reverse complement strand
ATTCAACAATTCTATTTAATTTACTAAGACCAATTACTTGTCCTTCTTCTCCAGCAATATAACCAATATGAACTACACCTCCAATTGTTTGGTGATGGTGGGAACACATTGAAGTTAAAGGTATATTCCTTTCTATTATAATCCCATCATAACCATCTGATGGGAAAGATGTAATAGGAGACATTGCTGTGTAACGTCCTGCCCATAAATCATTTACATATGCTTTAGCTACTCGACGAGGTGTTTCCATTGAATTTGGATCATTTCTCCAATCACATTTTAAAGCATCTAAAAATTGACCATATGCCTTTTCTGCTTGAATAATCATTTCATCTTTTTCAGACTGTTTTAAAGGAAAACCAGGTGCAACACCATTAGCAAAACCTTCTTGCACAACTTCTAATTCCTCATGAATTTTTCTTCGTTTATTTTCTGCCATTTTTAATTTTTTATATGATACAATATACGAATAATTTGGTGAAATTCCAAACTATAGTTTATAATCTTGAATTGCTTCTGAATCATCTCTTTCCCAAGGATATACTATCCAATCATCTGTTGTTATTGTTTTAGCCCAAGTAGTAGGTAAAAATTGGGAGGTATTTGGTTTAAAATGTAAACATACTGTTTTTAAATTAAAGGGAAAAGCATATTCAACTTGATGTTTTTGATAAAAATCATTAAAAGTTACCCCACTATCACATATATCATCAATAATTAAAGTTGTAGGAGTGATTGTTCCTTTTGTCATAGGAAGATTTAATTTATGAGAGATCATAACTGCTGGTATTAGTCCCCCTCTTTGAAGCCCAAATATATCTTTTATTTCTATTTTTGATTTAATGATGTTATTACATAACTCATTTACTAAAACTTCAATATCACTCCAACTTAAGAATGATTTGTTTTTTGTTTTTGTCATAATTTATCCTTTAAATAATTGTTTTTTACCCCCATCATATTGATAGGCGTGTCCATTTTCTATTAATAATGTGTTTAATGATTTTTCTTCACCTTTAATAAAAATCTCTGCTAATATTCTACCATATTTCCCTTTCCCGTAAGATTGAATAGTGAAATTACCGTCATTTTTTTCTAAATAACTAGTAGTAAAAGCAGATGCTGCTAATCCTTTTACTTTTTCTGCTTTATCTCTTGTTCGTTTTTCCCAAGTATCTACTCCTTTAAATCTTAATCTTGCTTTTACCCAAGTATCAAAACCTAAATCAATCATACAATCAGCTGTATCTCCGTCTACTACTCTTAATAATTTTGCTCCATAAATATATTTATTCATTTTCTAAATATTTTTTTAATTTATCAATTAATACTAATACTTCATCTGGTTCCATTGTTATAGCACAACAAACATTTACATTTTCAGCTATTTCTTCTAGCACCTCAATTGCTTCTTCTTTAGACATTATACTTCTCTTTTATCTTCAAAAGCGATAATATGAGGTCTCCATGTCATTCTATAACCATTATCTCTAACCCAATCAAATAATACAGGATAAGATTTAAATAAAGCTTCTCTTGAATCTCCCGCAGGCATAAACCAAACTTTATCTTGGGATACATCAAGTATCTTTAAACATTCCATAATTTCAGCTAAAGCATTTTCATCTTTACCATCCCAAACAGGTTTTATATGATAATCTGAGTGATAAGCAATAGATTCTTTCATAGCATCATAATTAAGTCTAAGCCTATTATGTGTTTTTATCATCTTTTCATCAGTAATTCCTCCTTGAGGTGTTGCTACTCCTACCTGTGGAACAGAATTAGAAAACTTAGGGCTAATAGATAAAAGATTAATAGGATAGTCTGTGGGTAAAAAATGGCTTCCCTCAGTTTCAATAGTAATAAATATATTATTCTCATGTGCAAAATGTGTTATTTCATTTACTAAAGCAGCATGCATAGTAGGAGAACCTCCTGTTAGCATCATTTCTTTAATATGAGGGTTTTTCTTATACATTGCAATTATATCATTAAAATTGAAATGACCTTTTTCAGGATGAATACTTGTGTACCAAGAATCACACCATCCTCCTTCTCCAAAATAGCATCTATGTGTGCATCCTGTTGTTCTAATTACTACTGTAGGATAACCTGCTCTAGATCCTTCTGATTGTACTGCTGTGTAGATTTCTACGATTGGTAAATTCTTTTCGTAGTCTGTAACCCTTTTTAATTGTTTATGCATCCGTTAATTTTTTTAAGTGGTTTTTCATTCACTATTATACTCTTATTCGCTGTAATATGCAGCATTTTTACCGTGTTCCATGAATTTAACTTTGGTAACCCTAACCCTACTATTAGTTTCAGTTTTTACAAATTTATTTATGTTATCATAAATATATTCAGCAAATTTTTCTGCACCCGTAGCTGGTATAATTCTTACTTGTGCTACTCCTGCTTGATCCATTTGTTTAAATGCATCTATTTCAGGATCATCTTCTGCTATAACCATAGTGTGATCAAACATATAATCCATCCATGCTTTAGGTTGTAAACCATTAATTAAAGTCTTAGCACGTTTCATTCCTCCAAAGTCCCAAACCCAATTTTTTTCATCTAATTCTCCTTCAAAATAGACTTTAAATGAAATACCATAACCATGAACAAATCTACAATGTGTTTCTTTTGCTTTCCATTGACGAAATACTGTACTAAACCCGTCAAATACTTTACTTGATTGAAATTTTCCCATTATGCCTTTCCAGTTTTATTAAATCTATCTATAGCTTCAACTGTTTCCATTACTTTAGCTACAGTAATACCTTGTAATTGCATACCTTCTAACCTAAGATGTTGTAAATCACCCGCAGTATTTGTAAATATAATACTAGGTATATTTTGAGGTTTCATTGCTTCTACTATTGATACTTCTTTATAAGTATCAACTTTTCTAACAGGTATAGTTCTTGCGACAGTAGTCATAATACCATCTATTTCCTTTCCAAGTAATTCTGCTTCTACTGCAGGATTTGTAAAGTATGCTATTCCAATATTTTCCATTTTTTATTTTTTAATTATTATACCAATTTTTTATATTTTGGGCTGGTTGATTCCCAATTAATCTTTTTAATTCTGTTCCAGAATCATCAACTAATACCAAACATGGGATATTTCTAACCCCATATCGAGCTGATAAATCTGAGTTTGTATCTACATCAATTTTTTGAATTGGTAGTCCTTCTGTACTTAATTGATCCATAGTAGGACCTAATATTTTACAAGGACCGCACCATGCTGCTGAAAAGTATAAGATTTTATTCATTTTTTCTTTTTATTTTGTTAAACTAATTCTTCAATTATACCTATTACTTCACTTAATATAAGTAAAGCTGTTGCAGTAACCAAATTAAAAGGAATGAAAATATAACCTACTATTCTTACACCTGATTTAAAAAAGCTGATTTGTTGATGCAATTTAGCATCTGGTTGTTTTTGATCCATTTCTAATTTTTTAGTTGTTCTTTTTCATATTCTGAAAGAACTTGTTCTACATATATTTTAGCTGTTTCATAATCAACAGCACCTGTTTCATCAGCATATTGTACTGGGTCAGGTCTTCCTAATTTAATAAATGCTTCAATACGTTCTACAGATGAGGCTGATTTATAATCAGACCATCCCTCAGGTGTAGGTTTGTATGAAGTGTTTGTTCTAGCATAAACTTCATCAAAATCAATTCCTAATTTTTTACATAATATTTCTCCATCTTGAAGAATTGTAAATTTATCACCTTTAAGGTATGGGGTGTAATACCCTACTCTTTCAGCATCCCAATTACCTTCTCTAAATGCAGCATCATCTGCATCTCTAAATTCTTGTCTACAATCGGGGTAAATATCATGATCACCTGCATGAATCCCTAAAGCAATTGATGTTTGTTCTTCTGTTTTATTTGCTACTGATAGAGCAACTGCTTGTGTTATTGAAGCAAATATTTTATTTCTGTTAGGTACTACCGTAGCTTTCATATTTTCGGCTGCATAGTGTCCTTCTGGTACTTCCTCCCCACCTTCAACTAATGCTGAATCTAATAAATCTACTAAACCATCTAATTTAATTGACTGATAAGTAACATTATGTCCATTTCTTTTTAAATAATCTATTAATGCTCTTGCTCTTTTAAGTTCAACTTTGTGTTTTTGACCATAATCAAAAGATAAAGCTGTTACTGTTTTAAATTCATTAAGACATTTAAGTAATAATGTACTTGAATCCATACCACCTGAAAGTGATACTACTGCATGTTTTGGACGTTGTGAATCCTTAAAATTTAATTCTAATTGTGTCATTTTTATTTATTTTATATTTGCCAGGTATTTTAAGCGTATAGGCAAACGCTATAAATTATTAATTTTTCTAAACATATTTAAATTATAATCTAAAAGATCAAAATCAACCTGATCATTTAACATATAAAAAAAATCATTCATATTTGCTTTTGGTTTTTTATATAGACCATAACCTTTATATTGTACATCTTCTAACGCAGCCATTACTGGGTTTGATGTATCAATAGATTCTATACAATTAATATTTTTATACCAACCAAATTCTTGAGGTACAGCACATCCTAATAAATGGATTCTATCATCTTGTTTTATATCCCCCATTTTCATTAGTGCTGTTATAACATATAGTCTTCCTAATGCCTTTCCTAAGTCTTTATTAGGGTGGGGACAAATATCATTATAATAAGATGCTCCGTATGAAAAACAAATTTTACCATATCCTAAATCTTTATATGCTCTAGCACATTCTGAGGCTTCATGTATGGTTTTAGCTTGTACTACTGCTACTTTTTCTACTCCCTCAGGGAAATCATATATATTCCAAATAGTAGCATTTACTACTGATTCATCCGCATTTTCCCAAACATCAGGAACTATAAATTCATTCGGTTTTAATTCATTTATCCAATGTATTAATCTAGAATGATCATATGCTTCACCCAACTCATGGAGTGAATTATCCATTATAATATAACGTCCTGCTGCTTTTGCCTTTCTAAAATATTCTAAATATTTAGGCTCCTCATCTAATAAATGGGGAAGACAATAATCATAATCATTAAATTTTAAACTATCGTCTAGTAGACACATTGGTGTCTCGTGACTTATTTTTATTGCCATATGTTATTATTTTGTATTTAATATACGAAAAGGATTGCTGTAGACCAAGTCCACCTAAAAGAAAAGTCCAAATATTAGGATGCCAATGTTCACCACAAAGTCCAAGTGCGTGTCTAATAAATTCTACCATTAGTCTTCTTCTACAAATTCTACGTCCCCGTAATCATCAATTGGTTTATCTCTTACTAGGTCCCAATCAGCATCATCTATAATATCTTGTTGGATATCTTCATTACCTGTTTTCCACTTTGCTAATTCTTCTTCTGTTAATACATATTCTTCCCATCTGTAATTACAGTAATTTACATTTCTTGTTAATTTTGCCATTATATTACTCTTTTAAAAATTGATTGTTCTTTTAATTTTGCCTCAATTACAATATCTGGTTCAAGACCATATGTTTGTATTTTTTCATAGATTAAATCAGAATGAGCTTGAGGACGAATTGACTCATCTAATTTTTCTTTTCTACGACTTTCTGAATAATGACAGCATTGAGCAATTCCCTCAGGCCAAGTAGTAGATGCCATCCTTAACGCTTCTTCTTCAGTTAAATCTCCAGTATTAAATTTATGATGAAAATAATCAAACGTAATTGGGATTCCAATTTGTTTGTATATGCCCCAATATAAGTCATTTACAGAATATTCATTAGGACTATCATCATTTTCAATAACTAGACGTTTTTTAGTATCTTCATTAAGTAAATTAAAATTATGACAAAAAGCATCTAATGTTCCTTTTTTGTCACCATAAGCACCACCTACATGAATATTAATTTTATTGTAAGGAGAGGGATCATAACCCATCATATTAAATTGTTCACTATGAAAATTTAATTCACGGATTGTTTTCTCCACTACCTTTTGAGTAGGTGAAGCTAAACAATTATATGGGCCAGGATGCATTGTAAGACGTTGTCCTCCATCTTTTGCAATTTGTCCTATTTCTAACATTAATTTAGCTATTTTATCATAATCCTTAAGAGTTTTAATATCATACTCATCAGACCACGGGAATATTTGACTGGATAGACGAAATAATTTAATTTTCATTTCATTATTCCATTGAACTATAGTTTTAAGATCTTTAACATTGAGTAATGCAAGATCAGAGACATAATCAATACCTTTAGCGTCAAATGTTTTTCGACGCATAGTTCGATTTGTCATAATTTTGCTTGCACTGAGTGCTGTGTTTATACACGCGTAACCTAAATTCATATAACTCTTATTTGTGCCCGTAATATACGAACCTTATTTTAATCTTCCAAATCTTTTTTGGGATGTTTTTTTCTTCTGTTGTATTTCTTCTTGTTCTTCACTGGCGTAGGCATGCGCAGAGCAAGGAGCCACTCTTGGTAAGTTAGTTCTACTTCCTTGAGTTTTTTTTTAGGAGGATTAGAATGGGAGCGGCTCATTAGATTCTTTCTTTATAAATTCAATACTATCTAATTTACGATAATCAAAACTAGCAAATGGTTGTTCTCCTATCTCGGAAATTTTTATTTGATCTGAATGACGTCTATTTTCGATTGATAGTTTTAAATCATTAGCTCGTTTCTTAGCCATATAATCATTTTCAGCATATACATACATATCCATTGTAACTACATATCTTTTTTCTTTATTCTTCATCATTTACTGTTATAAATTCTCTATCTACATTAATATTATCAAGCATTTCAATTGCTTCTTCCATCATTTCTTTCATTTCAACTACCATATGATCTAATTCTGCTACTCTAACACAATTTTTAATCTCATATTTATAGTGATCTAATTCTTCAATTTTGCTAACTACTTCTTGCAATTCTGGGACACAATCCCAACCATCTTCTGTTGTTTTTATTTCTGACATATTAATAGTTTTGATTTAAAATTTCTTCATCTGATGGTTCGTATTCATCTAAATCATAATCATCATTTAAATATTCTTTTTCATCTTCTGCTTTTTTAGCTGCAATTTCTTCATCTTTTGCTAAATCATCCCTCCAAGCAATTTCCGGGAGTAAACCTGCATTTTCAACTAAAGACCAAATGCGTTCTTTCCATAAATCCATTTTAACTTCTTCAATAACACAACTCCATCCAAACCTACGAGTAAGTTCACCTATAATATCAATAAAATCACGAGTTAAATTATCTAATTCACCTTTAATTTCAAAATTTGTACCATATTTATCAGAACCATTAGTTCCTAATTCATACATTGTTTTAATTTCTAACCATTTTGGTGTTAAAAATTGTTTTTTCATTTTTGCCATAACTTTTATTTTTAATTAATAATTTCTACTTCTTTATAATTTATTTTTCCAACTGATTTTCTACCTAACATATCAAATGTATACAATGTAACACAGGTAGGACCCCATTTAGTAACATTCATACCACTATATTCAGACCAAATAGATCCGCATTCTTTATCTACTTCAAATATTTTTGGGAGATCACCGTATTTCCCATCTTTTCCTGATCTATAAGTTGTGATACCCTTAATTATAAATCTTACTCCTCCTTTTTGTAGTTGTTTTTTTATATCCATAATTATTTTTTTATACATGCTAAACTAATTAATCCTGTTGTAAAAGAAATTAAACAAAATGCTATTTCATTTAAGGTACCAGCAAATGGTATTACTGATTGGATAGTTCCTGTCATAGTAAAAACTCCTACTAACATTGAAACCACGAAAATTGAGAAAAATTTTAAATCTACTTTTTTTAACATAACCTTTATTTTTAATTATAAATGCTTGGCTTCGCGCCTCATTTACCCCGTAAATATACGAACCCTCTCTCGCTTCTCCAAATATTTACGCGAAAATCTTCCAATTACTTTCAGCTTTAGTTGCAGCTAATTCATATGGATGGTTATCATATTCATACCCCATATTATAATATCTTTTCATCCATAAAGGAGATTGTAAATAGTGTTGATATTCATGAATTAAGGATTGAATAATCCATTTTTTATCTTGTACTTTGGGCCAATAAATAACTATAGTGTTTTCTTGTCTGTCAAATTCAGCATCAGGGTTACAATCACCTTCCATACATGCTACCCCTGTTATTCTAGCATATATATTATGGTGAAGTTCTATATAAGGAGTACATTCATGATATTTAGAATGTCCATAATATTTTTCTATTTTAGGGTAAACTTCATCAATAATTCTTTGTATATCCTTCTTATTCATACCGTGAATATACGAACAATTTTTAGCTTTTCCAAATATTTTTAATGAAGTTTTTAAATTAAAGATTGATTATTTTTATTTGGGACAATAAAATACTTGCGTCCCCCTACTGAAAAATTTCCACCTTGTCTAATCATTTTTTTAAAAAACACAGTTTCTTCTTCAGTCCATGATTCACTCTCAGTAATAATTACTTCTTTATCAGTAATTAATTTTCTATTCATGTATATTTGTGTAGTACCTCTTATTGATTGTTTACTTAACATAACTTTTTAATATTTAATAGTTAAATCATCATTTTTTTCATTAAAAACATTTAATTTTGATGATTGTAATTGTGTTATTTCTGAAGCCATTAAAGGTCTTCTAATTATTTTTTCAATTTCTGCTTTTTCATCTATTAAGGGTGGTTGGGGGGTTTGTTTAACATGATCTTTAGGTAATACTTCTTCTTCATAATGTATCCCATCATTACCATTTTGACCTATTATATTCATTCTTTCTTCATCTTCATCTTCCCAATCAGTGTATTTTGCTTGAACATTAAGATTAGCACCTTCATTTTCATTAATTATTACATTTTCACCATATAAATTTTCTTTAGTTTTAGGTCTAATCTGTTCAAAGGCATAATTAGCAGCTATTACTAATGCAATTGCTAATGGATCAAATACAAATATAATTGTTAATAATAAATAATTAATAATTTTATCCATAGGAATTCCTGTCAATCCTGATAGATATTTTAAAGGGCCTAATTCTCCTGATATTGCATCACTTGTTTTTATTTCTACTATTTCAGTTTCATAATCAAATAGTTGTTGATTTAAAACATCTACTTTATCATTAATTATAGTTTGCCTTTCAATAGCTTGATCTAATTGTTGTGTTAAAACTCTACGAGTTGAAGATGATTGTGTAGTGATTATGTTACCTAATGTGTCTTTATACTGTATTTTATTCGTAGATAAACCATTCCTCAAACTAGTCACGGACTCATTAATAGATGATTTTTCTTCGTTATATACCAGTAACTGTCCTTTAATATTATCTCTTTTTACTTCTACTAAAGCAATTTGAGCATCAATAGTTCCAGATTTTGCAGCTGTTTCTTGATAGGCAGCACTTAAAAAACCATAAATACCCATACTAGTAATTAATATTAATACAATACAAGCTACAGATAAATACCATTTTAAAATTTTAGGTAAACCTTTTCTATATTGGTATAACAAAGATGCAATTACTAATTTAGCAATTTCTAAAGAAGATGCCATTACTATAACTGCAAAAGCAGCACCCGCAAATAATTTACTTAAACCACTAATTGAATAAAAAGCAGCTGATGCACTTACAGACAATGCTGAAAAGGCAATTAATAGAGGAAATAAATATTTTTTTAGATTTTTAAGCATATTATTAATTTGATCCTATATAATACGAATAAAATATAGGGTATCCTAGCTATATTATAAACTTACTAACATATCAAGTAATTCTTGCTGAGGAAACATATCAAATTTATCTTTTCTAGTATTGGTATGAGTCCACATTCCTTTAACTTTACCATAATAAGCATCAGGATTATATTCAAATCCTTTAGCTCCTTTTTGTTTAACTTCTTCTACTAATCCTTTTGTAATATCAATATTATCTCTATTAGCAATATATAATATCCATAATTTTAATGCTTCAATTTGTGCATCTGAATATCTATGCCAAGTTTTGTATCCTTTAAAGGGTTTTGCTAATGTTACAATTTGATTTTCAACTACTCTAGTACCTGCATATGTTTTACCATCTACTATATACCCAAAATTATTTACTTCAATTCCTACAGAATTAATATGCATTTTTTGATTTCCATTTTTTCCTAAATGCCAACCATAATTTCCTTCAGGAAAGGCTTGTACTAAAGTACCATCATATTGTTCATCATTTCCTTTTACAGATTGTCCCCCTAGTACAAATTCAGTACAAACAGCACCTCTTGAATCCCTACCCCAATGGTCTATTGTTCTAAAAGGATTATTCCACCCAGCTGTATGATGTAAAAAAACATATTCAGGTGAAACAGGTCCTTGTTTATATTCCTTCCAAGGAAGATGATGCTTATGGATATGTAATCCATTAAATGTTTCAAATATTCTTTCTGAGTCATCTGTTGTAAAGGGTTCTATATCATCTATTGATTTTAATAATTCCCAAGTTATTGGGCCTACTATACCATCTATTTTTAACCTATTTTCTTTTTGAAAGTTTTTTACTGATTTTTCAGTTCCTGGGCCAAAAATACCATCTACAGATATTTCTAACAATAGTTGTAATTCTTTAACTTCTTTTCCTTTTGATCCTTTTTTTAATACCATTTTTTATTTTTTAAAAGCTACTCATTATAATTTCATCAATTTCATGTTGTAACTCATTTTTTGTAGCTAACATTTTAAAAGAAATATCTGCTTGATATCTTTTTATTTCTTCTCCATCCTTAAATATAATAATCGTAGGTACAACTACCACTTTATGTTTTACTTGTAATTTTGGATTTTTTGCTATATCAACATATGTTATTTCACAGTCTGTTAATTTACCTACCCATTCTGCTTTATTAGGAGAATTCCATTCAGCATTAAAGTGGGTTACAGTGATTTGAGATTTGGCGGTTTGAGTAAAAACAATTAATAATAATGTTAATAATAATTTTTTCATGATTATCTTAATTTATCCAACTTATCTTCCATTCTGATTAAACGTTCTTTTAAGTCATTAACATCATCTTGTGTAGACATAATAGTTTGACGAATTAATTGGTCTTTCATATCATATTCCATTCTAGTCACATCTGGTGGTAGGGGATTTGGTAATTCTTTTGCTTCCTGGATTTCAGCTTGCAGTGTAAACCACATACCTACCAATGTAAAAATTAAAACCGCGATGCCCCCTAAAGTTTTTATACTAACTTTTACTGATGAATCTTCATTTAACTCTTTTGCCATGTTTTAAAATATTATATAATTTGCTCCTACACTAAAATTATGCCATTTTCTATTCCAGTATTTATTATATTTACCTTCTAAAAATAGGCCTAAATGTCTATTAAATTTATATCCAAATATTAAACCACCATTAAAATCAATCCATTGTTGGTTATTATTGAATTTATGATAACTATATCGGGATTTTGTATTAATGTGATAAGGCATAATATTTCCCCAAGAATGTACCCAAAAATCTTTAGTATAATGATAATAATCAAAACCAACTACAAAAGAATATTCAAATTGATTATCTATTTCATCTCTTTTTCTTTCTGTATAATCTGCTAAGACTGTAGGAATTATTAACTGTT
>Ga0209634_1002952_pt1 | contig 11700 bp, 9 predicted proteins | sample LinPmetageLP40_FD_184043 | JGI IMG/M metagenome (GOLD analysis project Ga0209634, IMG submission 184043) | Marine viral communities from the Pacific Ocean - LP-40 (SPAdes) (version 2) | ecosystem: Environmental > Aquatic > Marine > Oceanic | place: Pacific Ocean | collected 2010-08-26 | reverse complement strand
ATTTTGTCCAAGATGTTCAATTTGGCAGAAGACTGGGGCATGCGCAAAGACGGTGCGAACCCAGCACGGCGGATTAAGAAGTTCAAAGAGGAAGAGAAAAAGCGATACTTGTCAGATGATGAGCAAGCAAGGCTAGGTCACGTGCTCGCAGAGGCGCTGGAAACGGGGCAGGAGACGCCTTACGTGGTTTCAGCGATATACTTACTGATGCTGACCGGATGCCGCTTAGGAGAGATTTTGACGCTGCAATGGGATTATGTGACCGCCCGTCATTTAGAACTGCCTGACAGCAAGACAGGTCGGCGGCGTATTCCGTTACCGCGTGAGGCCTATGATGTGATCATGTCATTGCCGCGTGTGGTTGGTAATCCGTATGTGATTTTAGGTGAAAGCGACGAGGGCCACCTGATCAACCTGCAAAAGCCGTGGCGGCGGATCAAAGCGAAAGCGGGAATTGATGATGTTCGCATGCATGACCTGCGGCACACTTATGCCAGCGTCGCTGTCATGAGTGGGATTGACCCCTTTCTTTTGAAAGAAATTATGGGTCACAAGAACTTACAGACCACGCTGCGCTATTCGCACTTCGCAGATGAGGCCGTCCAGAAGGCCGCAGGATCGGTCGCCAGTCGTTTGGCCGGCGCTATGAGGCGATCCGTGATGGATCAGCCCAAGCTGCGTGTCGTGAGCTAGCCTTGCCCCGCGAGGCTCGCGCATTGATGGAAATGCTAGACTTGCTATGTGCATCTGTCCGATGCTGCTGTTTAAAGAGCGGCCGGACAGATTGCCAATCAACTTGTTGCCCCATTAGGAGCTGTGGCGTCTCAAGGCGAAACGCGGTTTAAGTACCTTCAAATCTAAAGCAGGTCACCGATAGGTGGCACGTTGTGAGGATCGCGCGATGTGGGACCACCGTCTATTCTATGTGTTGAGCGAGGTGTATTGGCGTACGGGTCACGCAATGTATGGCGACATCTGGACGGGATACGAAACCACATATCGCCCCAAGGCCGATCTGTCGGTTTTGCGTCAAAAGCACAAGAATGCTGCGCGGGATTTTGACCAACACTTAGGCCAAGCAAAATTCTTGCGTATGCATTACCCCGAGAATGCGACCGACGTGGAATACCGATCGCACCAAGCGGATATAATAGCCGCAGAAGCCGCTGCCGCTGATGCTAGGTTAAAGCGAGATCAATTGAGCGACGCACTACGTGTTCCCGAACAAAACCAAGAGAATTTTGATCGCGGTGCAGGTGTTCAGCGACGTCTTATAAGAGCATTCAGCCATGGTGAACTTGCCTTGATCTTTGGGACTGGTTTGCAGGTCGAATGGGGTAAATGGGCGCGCCACGCGACCTTTCGCGTAAGTTTCGCACAATCCTTGATCTATGCGCCGTCCGATCTCAGCGGCACAAGACGCGCAACAGGATTCGTAGAGCGGAAAGCTTTTGATGATTGGCTTTACGGGCCTTTCGATATTGAGGTCCGTTTGGCAAAACGCGAGGGTTCGGAACAGTTTTCGGAAATGCGAGATTGGTTTCTTAGCTGGATTTCCGCAAATCTCCAGAAGCCGAATAAGGAAGACGGTGAACGCCTATTTTTAAAGAGATTTTCCCCAAATGGTAAAACTACTTTCGCTGATCTTTGGAAAGCATTTGCGCCAGACCATTGGCGGCAACGAGGCCGCCCAAAGTCTTAGATTGGAGAGCTTGCTAATTAAGTGCCCCCGATCCTAATTTATTACAAGCCACTGATTTAATTGTAATTTATCTTCAGTGATTTTCTTATTTTAGCCATGTCGATTTTCATTTTTTACGGTGCATCGCCTACGTACCTTGTCCTCACATCAAGTAACGCAACCGACGTGAGGTCACACCCATGCAGCAAAATGAACCAAGTCCCAGCACCCTCGTAAATGAACGCGAAGCCGCGTCGATCCTTTGCTATTCTGTCCGCGCTCTCCAGAACTGGCGGCACCGTGGCGGTGGGCCGGACTTTGTAAAAGTTTCGTCGCGCTCTGTCCGCTACCGCCGTGCGGATCTGGAAAAATGGATCGCAGCCCGCACTGTTAGCAACACCAGCCAAGCCATCTAACACATCAGTTTTGCCTCAAAGGGCTTGGCAGCACCTTTGGGGATTTTGGGGCCGAAAGGCTTTCAAACGGGCGCGAGGTTTCGCAGCTTCGCGCCCTTTCTTTGTCTGCCGCCCTCTCAAACACAAAGGTTTTCACAATGACAAAAACGCCCGCCTACAAGTTTCGACTTGGACTTATCACCGCAACCATCTGGGATAACGACGGCTTCTACTCCGTTGATTTGGCTCGTTCTTATAAAAACAGCGAAGGCCAATGGCAAAGCACCGCCAGCTACGGTCACGCCGATCTGTTGAATGTCGCAAAGTCCGCAGAACGCGCCGAAAACTGGATCGCGAGGCAAGCAAGTGCAGCCAAATAAGTCACCCCGCAAAAACCCAGTTCGGCCCCAAAATAAAAGCTGCCCCGCCGGAGGCACCAACCAACCCGATCAAACATCAAATCAGCCAGCCAATCGCACCCCAAGGGGGGTGGTAGTAGCACCCCCCTCTGGAAATACATCCACCATTCCCGACATGACCATTTTGCATAAAGGTTTTGATACAATTGCCTTGTCAATCAAGGCCACTTTGACGCCGGAATTTCTGGCGCATCTGGAAAGTAAGCAGTCACGCGCCAAGACTGACAATGCCCCCGTGCTTTGCACCTATCGCGACGTTGATTTCCACCTCAAGCACCACGGCGGCGCGGGCTATCAGTTTTTGCTGGACGGCGGGGCGGACGGGGCGTCGTGGGCTTTTAAGCGGCCACACCCCAAAGACCCTTGGGGCATCCGCATAAGCATCGGTTCGCGCTTTCTGGCCCTCAACGGTCTGGGCCGCGCTAAGGCCCACGTAGAGGACACTCTGGCCGCGTGGGGCATCAGGTTCCAAGCCGAGGACGTTAGCATCGCCCGTGTTGATTTTTGCGTCGACGTGTTCGCGCCAGACTTCATTTTGCAGCCGGATCATTTTGTCATGCACAGCGGCACGGGCAGACGCGACCATATCACCGATACAGAAAAATCAGTGAACGGGAAATCAGGACGGACCACATCGGTCACCTTGGGCAAGATGCCAAACCGCCAAGTTATCGTATACGATAAACGCGCCGAGGTAATTGCACGGTCCAAAACATATTGGTGGGCCATCTGGAACGATACGCTACGTAGGCACGGGTTGCCGCTGCTACGCTATGATACACTACGTAGGGAAATTCATGCTGGCCCCAGTTCCCCTATACTATCCTATATAGAGAAGCCCGCTGCCTATATAGCATATATAGACGCAACCGATCCCGCCATCAGCCGCGTGTGGCGGATCGAGTTTCGGGCTGGCAAAGACTACCTAAAGGATACGTGGGGCATCCGGACGTGGGGGCAATTGTTCGACCTCTTTGGTGATCTCGTGCGGCACACCGGCGACGTTGTGCGCTATACCGCCCCGAACGATGATCCCAATCGCAGCCGCTGGCCCAATCATCTGATATGGGAAACGGTGGTCGCAGAAATGAATGATGATCTGCTGGAAATGCGCAGCGGTGCTGATCCCAATCCAATGAAAGAGGTTCACAAAGAAACCCACATCAGCTTGATCATGCGGCAAGTATTTGGGTCACACATTACTTTGGCGGCCTTACATGGCGTCGAGGATGAGGATCTGTCCAAGTTTCTGGATACGACCGTGAACGGGCTAAAAGACATGGCACAGGCTGAACCCGAGGACACTGCTAAGAAGCTCCAAAGCGCCAAGGATCGTTATCGGTTCGTAGGGCCAAATGCAACCTGAAGGGCGGAAAGTGTGAATTCGCTGCAGTTGCAGGAAAATCATCACGCATCGTCAAAGCGGACATAGAGAAGTCTTCGAAAATTCGCCGACCAAAGAAAGTAGTTTGGAAAACCCTATCAACATCCGTCAGTTTTGAATCTCAACTTCAACGGGAACTGCGATCTGGTTCGAAATCTCAGTATAAAGATCGGTCTCAACCTCGGTCCGCAAGGTGAGAACTAAAGCATACCGGATGCGTCGCTCAAAGCGAGCCAAAGCTGGCTTTTCTCGCCACCAGCCGCCAACCGGATGGATTGCTAAGCCGTTGAGGCTAGCCAAGTCAGAGGCATAGCCCTGCCAAATGTCACTGTGCAGCGAACCTCGGTCGCGTAGACGTTGGCCAAGTAGCCAACCATCACCGCCTCCGCCACCATTGGCACCATCTTCCTCGCGGGCCGCAGCATTGATCCGCTTTCTGAACCGGTCATTGCTTTCTTCGGGTCGCTTAAAGGCAAATCTCAATCCGTGGCCAGGATAGCTGTGGCGCTTGTTCCAGCCGCGCTCCCCTGGATTGGGTTCGATGAAATAGCTCAGCGTCACTCGCAATTCGACTGGCGTGTTTTCCAGTTCAGTGAGTTTCGTAACTGGCCAAGGCAACTGATGGAAAACCATTTCGTTGGTTTTGATGCCGCCAGCTTCTTTCACGAAAGGTGTGATTTCACGCTGGATCACAAGAGAAACGTCGTTGTCCACGCTGGACATAGCACGTGCCAAGCTAGGCACCCCAAAGCCGTAGCGCCGTGTGAGGATGCGCATTTCTGCCTTTGACGGCTTCTCAGGAGCATGCCCGCGCATGCGCGGGGTCCAATCGGCGGATTGCACAATTAGAGCACGAACTGTTTCAGGCCAAAGGCCAGATTTTGCTGCCATAATCTGGGCCGCCATGCGGGATGCATTGGCGGTTGCAGCACTTGTGTCGAATGATGTTGTGAATGCCGCTTCTTCCGGACGTCTGAAAGTCGTCAAAAGTCCGAGGTCATCCACCTTTATTGTGTGACCAGTTGCTGGTTCAACTGCGTGATTGCCACCCTCAAAAACGACGTCTGGCTTGAGGGGCCAATCATGAGACCACGTGAGGGAGGTACGACTTGCCGGAGATAGATCCCCTGCGGCAGGAACAGCTTGCCAACCAGCAAGGGCTGGCTCGGTGATGTTCAGCTTTTCCGTGGACGCACCGACCGTTAGGACATTCCAAGCCTGAGCGGGGTTTTCTATGGCCGCACTATCATTTTGGTCCATGTACTCATTGGCAGGGTAGGCATTGTGGATGTTGCCCGCCGACACCGCAATGAAGCGTTGGGTTTCACCTTCTCCATAGGCCAGTTCATCCAAGCGCGCAGACCAAGACGAAGGTCGCCCAGTCAGATATGTGTCTGAGCTTGTGACTGCCAAACAAAACGCACGATCTCGAAGCGGCGCTTGTATCTCAGGTAAACTGACTGCTGACGACGTGATGTGCCCATATAGCTCAGGATCGTTTGCACCAAAGTCGGGCAAGATTTTGACTGATTCAAGCCGATGGGTCAGCTCGACTTCGCCCTGGCCGTATATATGATCCGTCAGATCGCCATAGAGCGCCAGGCCACTCATCTGAGTTCCGTGTCCACCCCATCCGTTTGCACTGACATCTTCGACAGACGGGTCAAACTGCCAGTGCTGTTGGTCCGCGACGTTCAGGGCGGGGCGGATCAAGGGATGGCGATGGGTAGTCCCACTATCAAGGATACAGACGGCAGGCGCACCATCATCGGGAGGCGTGATCCGCGCGAGCAAGTCGTCAGCCCATTCATGTTGTTCAGACCCTTCCATCAGCACAAACGGGGACGGGGTGTCTTTGGCAAGGCGCAATTCTGCAATAGCGTCTGTGTTGGCTAAGATGCGTGCCAGTTGCCGCGCTGTCCCTCGTGCAAGCAAAACATCACGTTCTGCAAACCTGATGACACTTTCGCGGCTCGTCATACCGACGGCTTCTGCGGCGTGGGTAAACACAGCCTGACGTTCATTACGCAACCAAACTTCCCACCACACTTCTGTGTCCGGATCTGGGTAGGTTGCGGGGGCGTCTGTGAAAATAGACCGCACTTGTCCTAGCCGAGCAGCCTCAACTGATGCAATAAGCGCATTGTTTTTCGGGCGGCGTGACTTTTGGATGCGGTCGCCGTTTGCATCAAGCTTGAATGCGCCCTGATCGTCTTTTTCGTAAGTGTAGTTATCCTTTTCAGGATCGGAAAAATCATCAATCCGTTTGGAATAGTGATCGCTCTTTGCGTCCGGAACAAACAAGGTTGCTGTGATCTTTGTCGGATCAGCCTCGGAAGGGCGCACAGTGAGGAGTTCGATCTGTGATTTACCTTGCCGTGCTTCAAGTTTTTCGACGATGGCTGGATTAGAGGCGTTCACGTCAATCTCAAGATAAAACCCAGGTGTGCCTGCAGAAATGCCTGGTTCACGCGCTGCCCGTTGCATCTCGGCAGCTGCGAGCGCGGCATTAAATGATGCTTGCAAATCAATTGCGTGATTTACTCGGTTGCGATCGGGTGTCTTACCACCGCCGCCACCAGCGCTAGGTGATGTGAAACGTTCGGTATTGCCCTGATTAGGAAGATAAAAATGTGCCTTTGGGTCGGGTCGGGTGTCGGCCACTAATACTGCCCTTTATGTTCTTGGGGAATGCTGGCGATCTAAAACTGCAGCTTGAATGTCTGCTATGGTAATTGAAAATCTGTCATCCAAAACCGAGCGCTTTGCAGCTTCATCAGCGATCCGGCTGAGGTCAGCCTGACTGAGGCTTCCAGCAGCTTCGATAGCCTTATCCCAGTCGATACCTTTCGTTTCGAATGTTGCAAGGCGGCGCTTTAGGATACCCTTTGCTATGTCGGGCGTCGGCATAGCATATTCGATAACGTCATCAAATCGCCTGAACAGTGCAGGGTCTAAGAGTTCCGGGTGATTGGTTGCTGCAATGATTAGTCCATCGCTGTCATCATTTTCCAGCAATTGCAGAAATGAATTCAGAACACGGCGAATTTCACCCACATCGTTGGTATCAGATCTTCGCGATCCGATTGCGTCAAATTCGTCAAAAAAGTAAACCCCATCGGTTTGCTGCATTGCTTCGAAGAGAAGTCGCAGCTTCGACGCGGTTTCACCCATAAAGCGAGTTATAAGGCTCTCAAAAACCACTGTGAATAACGGTAGCTTCAGCTCACCAGCAAGTGCCGAGGCAGTCATGGTTTTTCCAGCCCCCGGAGGACCGATCAAGAGAATTTTACGGCGTGGTGTGAGCCCATGTTCAGCAAGACGGTGCCTTTGACGCTGCTCGACGGTTATCCGCTTCAGCCGCTCCGCAAGTTTGTCTGTGAGGACCATGGCGGAAAGCCTCGTGTCCGAATAGCTCACTGAAACCAGATCGCCCAGATCGCCCCGTGGCTGCGCAAGAGGCACTGGGCGGGCCGACTTTTTATTCTTCTGGGTACGCGCTTTTTCAACAACGTCCCTAAGTTCAGTTGCTAACTTGTTATGCCCCTTTCTCGCTTCGCTTGCGGCAACCTGAAGTGCAACGGACAAGAATTGTTCGTTGTCATCGTCTATGTGGCTGCGCAAAAGCGCGAGGATCTGTTTTGAGGTGGTCATTTTTTCAACTTGAATGGAATACATCGGCTTTCAGGAGCCGAATTTGGTGTTGAGCATCATCCTAGAGCAACATGATTCAGCAAGCAAACTTGTTATGATCAGGTTGAAGGCTGGCGATCTGCCAAACTTTTGTCGCTCATGCTGCACGATGCGCGAACGTCCGATTTGGCGGAGCCGCAACGCAGCGCGAGGCTGACATACGAACGGCAGCAATGGGCCGTGAGCAACGGCGCTTGTGTCGCTTAGGTTTGGTGATGCAGCAGGGCGGATAGCGTAAGGGGGATGCCGCACCGTGAATGTCCTCGGTAGGCCAAGCTCACTGCAATCTAGATCGGCTTGGGATTTTTCGATGTGTTGCGAAAAATCAACTCACTGAACTAGCGGAGTGCTGCTTCCGTAATGCTTCCGCTAACAAAACACTAGACAGTACAAAAAAATAAAAACCCTCTAAGCCATTGACTTAAAGGGTTTATATTGGCTCCGACGGTAGGGATCGAACCTACGACCAATTGATTAACAGACAACTGGTCGGTGTGAATGCCCCAGCCGAGAAAGCCAATTCAGAAATTTGCTGGATGTTGCGCTTTCAGCTAGGGCCGTTCGATTGCAGGAACCCTGTGACAATGGAATGCAGCTTGGGTAGAGCACGCTCTGCGACCATGAAATGAGCGCCGTTCGGGATGATTTCATATCGTTTTGTCACGGACCCGAGGCCGGCCAGCAAACGACAGGCATCGGCATGTGTGGATATCGGATCGGCATCACCACGAACCAGCAACGTCGGAGCGGTAATTCGCGTGCACTCAAAAACTGGTTTGCCACTGAATACACAGCTTAGATCGACCAATGTACCGTTTGGAACCTGAAACCGCTGCCCGGATTCCGAAGGATCTATGTAGTCAGCGACCATCGTCTCAAGCATACCTTCTGGCCGCCAACTAGGTGTCTCCTGCGGTGGAATTTCAGCGTCCCAACGGCGCCGCAGGTCGTCAAGCGACACCCAGCGATATGCACCGAACTGGCTTTCGAGGTCGTCGGTATCCAGCGGATGCGCGGCCGGAGGAAGCCAGTCGGGGCGCGTCTCGGTCTGCGCATAAAGCGGGGCATAGAGGATCAGCCGACGCACGCGGGCGCGTGCATGATCCGCCATGAACATGCCACAGACCACGCTGCCCCATGATCCGCCCAAGAGATCGGTCTGCCGTGCGCCGGTTTCAGCCAGAACAAAATCCACAGCATCGGATACATCCGTCAAAACTTCCGATGCCCGCGCGTAGGCGCGCGCATCCTCGGCGGACCCTGCAAAACAGGCCGGGCGCGTTGATCCACCATAGCCACGCAAATCGAGCGCGAAGACCCGGTGGCCGTCCTCAGCCAAACGGTCCATCCAGGACCATCCCGGCAGCGCGGCATCCCACAGCGCGCTGGCGATCGTGGCGCCATGGACCAGCAACAGTGGCGTCGGCCTTACCGCCACACCGGGCGGCGGGCGACGTTCACGCAGATGCAGACGCAGCGCGGGTGTATCCGACGACGCGATTTCGTGCGTAAGGGCTGCGGGCCCTTCAGCACCGGTCGAGACCGCAATCCGGCTCATAGCAGCGACGGCAGAAATGTCACCAGCCCGGGCACCGCTGCGAAAAGGGCCAGACCGAACAGGAAGATCGCAACCACAGGCCAGGCGCTGCGGTATATCTCCTTGAGACTGGTATCCTGCGCAGCCCCCTTCAGGGCAAACAGGGTGTAGCCGAATGGGGGCGTTATGCTCCCGATGGTCAGGTTGATCAGGAAAAGCGTCCAGAACCACATCGGATCGAACCCGTATGTGCGGATGATCGGCTCGTAGAGTGGGATCGCCAGCAACAGGAAGGCAAACTGGTCTACGAACATGCACAAGATCAGCGGCACGAGCATCAGGATCACAAGCATCACCCAAGGATCGATCGTGAGATCCCCAATGAACGAAATAAGGCCCGCAGTCGCCCCGACAAAGGACAACAACTGTCCAAACAGCTTTGAGCTGGCTACGATCAGCATGATCATCGCGCTGATCCCGACCGACGATTGCAGTGAGTCCCAGATCATCGACAGCGTGAACCGCCGGTAAATGATTGCGGTGATAGCCGCGCCCAGAACGCCGGAGGCTGCCGCCTCTGACGGGGTCGCGACCCCCAGAAGGATCAGCCCCATGACAAAGAAAATCACGATTCCGAATGGGAGTGTACTGACGATGGCGCGCAGCTTGCCGCCTGGTGTGCGCTCTTCGGCGGCCTGCGCAGGCGGTGCCAGTTTGGGATTCATGCGGATCCGTACAGCAACGTAGCATCCCATGAGGGTGGCCAGCACGACCCCGGGCAGCAGCCCGGCGATCAGCAGCCCAGCGATAGAAACATTGTTGACCAACGACCCGATGACGATGACCAGAAGGCTGGGCGGGATGATCGGAGCGAGCGACGCTCCGCCCAGGATGGTGAAATTCGACAGACCCTTGTCATAGCCCTTTGCCGTCATCTGCGGCAGCAACGAGCGCCCCAGCATCGCAGCCACGGCAACCGCCGAGCCCGACAAAGCGCCAAAGACGGTAGACAGCGCAATCACCAGAAAATAAAGCCGTCCGCGCATCCCGCCGATCAGCTTGTCCAGCGCGTTCGACAGGACCTCGACAGATCCTGAGCGGAATAGGATTTCCCCCATCAAGATGAAAAGCGGGATGGTCACGAATGTCTCGGACGTGACGGTTTCGTAAATGCTGTTGGTAAACAGGCCGAAGCCGCGCGGCCCGATCACCAGAAGAACGCCGCCGAAATTCGCAACCAGAAAGGCTGCAAAGACCGGCAGGCCGCAGGCCATCAGCATCAAAAGCACGCCCAGCGACAGCGTCAGTGCCCAATACCATTCCATGTGATTATACCTGTGTTCTGTCGTGACCCAGACGCGACCGATCAAGCGCCAGGGACAGGAATTGCAGCGCAACCAGCGCGAACCCCACCGGAATGAAGAGGAAAATCCACCATTTCGGCACCGCGATCGTGCCCAGGGTCAGAATGCCCGAGCTCATCAGGCGTGCTGTCTCTTGTGCGGCAATCCACGCTACGCCGCCCGAGATCAGCCCGGTAGATAATGCCAGCATTGTTTCAACGGCCCCGCGAATGCGACCGGGAAGGCTGTCGACCAATATGGTGATGGCCACATGGGTGTTGCGTCGTGCAACCTGTGGCGCTGCCAGCATCAGTGTGGCGCACAGCAGATAGGTGATGGTGTCCCGGCTCCAAAGCGTGGGCGAAGCAAAAGCGTACCGCATCACGATCTCCATGCAATACAGGGCCGTGATCGCCAGAAGCAAAAGTGCGCTGATCTGAAAAGCGGCCAGCGTTACGGCGTCAAGAATACGGAACACCGGCGCAAGCATGTGATGCAGCCGGGAAGACCCGGCTGCGTTGTCGTTGGAAGGACCGGTCATTTTAACGGGTCATGCCGTTGTTTTTGGCCAGCTCGCGCAGATTGGTCGCATCATCGCCGGACACTTCGGTCGCGACTTCCCATACGCCCTCTGCCCAGAGGCGTTCAAATTCAGATGCCTCGGACTCGGAGAAATTGGTCACGGTCATACCATTCGCAAGGAGCCAATCGTATTCCTCGACCTGCAACTCGTCGAAATGCGCTTGTGCCTGTATTTCAAGATCACGCCCGGCGGAGGAAAGTGCCTCCTGTGTGGCGGGCTCAAGTGCGTTCCAAGCATCGAGGTTCATGAAGATCATCACCCCGACCTGCCCGAACACCGGGTCCGCCATATAGCTGATGATCTCGTTCCATTTCAGATCGCGTGCCCCTGTCAGCCCCCACGCGGCGCCGTCAACGGTGCCTCGCTGCAGCGCTGTATAGATATCACTGACCGGCATGTTGAGCGGACTTCCCCCCAGCGCCTTGATCATCGGATGATACGACACCGTGCCCCGGATGATCCGCCCGTCAAGACCCGGCGCACCGGTGATCGGCTCGCGCAGATAATAGCGAAAGCCCTTGGTCCCTGTGGACGGCGCCGAGATCAGCTTCATACCAAGCTTCTGGTAGTGCTCGTCGATATAGTCGATCACGCCGACATCGCGCCGCTTTACCGGATCAACATCAATCGCGTCGATGGAAAGGCCGACGGACGTCGTGCCAGAG
>Ga0209634_1002950_pt1 | contig 11706 bp, 17 predicted proteins | sample LinPmetageLP40_FD_184043 | JGI IMG/M metagenome (GOLD analysis project Ga0209634, IMG submission 184043) | Marine viral communities from the Pacific Ocean - LP-40 (SPAdes) (version 2) | ecosystem: Environmental > Aquatic > Marine > Oceanic | place: Pacific Ocean | collected 2010-08-26 | reverse complement strand
TATTTTCTAAAATATTTTCTTTAAAAACTTCAAATTCCATATCATTTACAATAGGGAAGAATTTTACTTCATCTATGCCGTGGGGAATATATTTTATGGCCCAATCAGGTTTAGGGTGGTCTCTTAAAACATTTTTAACTAAATTCTTAGTTTGTTTTGAAATACAAAGTAACATATCATCTGAACGATAGAAATTCCTATTCCACATAGGATAAGGTAAATCATCCCATATAGTGTAAAATATCATGGGTAATTTTTGTCTTATCTCATTTTCCATTTGATATAACCAAATCCAATAACGAGGATCTGTAAAGTGAACTAATGCGTCTATTTTTTCTTGTTGCATAATTGACCTTAACATTTGGGGATCACCATAGCCTGTTGTAGCTATTACTTTAACACTTGAATCTGTTAAACCTGTCTGAGTATTAATATCTTTTGATATGTCGAACCCTTGCCCATGTTCGGGATGTTTAACAGCACCTCCTAAATTAACCCAATTAAAATGTTGGGATGTATTCATTATTACTTCTCTAGCCATATTACCCACACCACTGCTGGTACGGATGTCATCAGAAAGCATTAATATTGTTTTTCGTTGATCCTTTGGGATGTAACCTTTTTTCATATAACCTTTTATTTTTTTTATAAACTACCGCTTATTGTTAAATCGGTATGATTGTGTAATTTTTTTCTAAATTCTTCATCTATTAAATATAAATGTAGTGCTCTATTTGCTAGTTTTTGTAAATTAAATTTGTGTCTAATTGATGAAACCTTAAAGTCTTCAAATAAATGATCTACTATTTTTACACTTGTTAATTTTAAATTTTTTTTCGCCATAACGTTTTATATTGTATATTCACATATACATATATAGCTATTTTACTTCCCCCGCCCTTCTTGCATGTTTAATTGCTTCTTGTACTATTGGACTATTTAATAATGGGTTTTCTTTTATAACTTCTTTTACAACTATCTTCTCAATTTCAACTGGTACTTCTTTAATTATTTCTTTTGTAATAACTTTTGGTTTATAAACCTCGTAATCTTTAGGGTCTTCTGCTATTCCTTTGATATGCGCAAAAGCCATATTAGCAGCAATCACCATTGCAATAGCTAGTGGATCAAACACAAATATAATTAATAACATAAACCAATTAACTATTTGTCCCATTGATTTACCTGTTAATTCAGACATATATTTAAGTGGACCAAGTTCACGCGCAGATTCATTGTTTATTTGCGCATTTAATACGGTTATATCGAGTACTGCTATTGAATCAGTGACTTCGTTAATATCTAATTTTGCCGCGTTTAACTGCGATTTTAATAGATTACGCTGACGAGATGATGTAGTAGTTACTAATTGTCCACTAGCACTATCAACATACTGTATCATAGTAGGATTTGCTAAAGATGTAGTTAAATTTAAAATTGTTGATTTTAAATCGTCTCTAGTTTCTATAAATCTAGCTCGTTTAGCATCTATAATTGCAACTTGTTTATCTAAAAATTCTGATTGTGTGTTTGTTTCTTCAAAAGCACCTGATAAAAAACCATAAATACCCCCTGATGTGATAACCATTAAAGTAAATACAGCTATTACTAGATATGCTCTTAATAATTTATTTATTACATCCCAATATTGATATAATAATGAAGCTACAACTAATTTAGCTATTTCCAAAGCACCCGCCATTATTATTACTTCTAAAGAAGCTCCAGCAAATAGTTTACTTAATCCAAATACTGAGTAGAATGCAGCGGAGGCAGACACAGATAGCGCTGAAAGCGCTATTATGAATGGAAATATACGTTTTTTCATTTTATTTACATGTTTGACACCATTTAGATTTACATTTATCTGTATCTGCTAAAATTTTGTCTATTTTATCTGTGTCATACATATGAGACCCATCAATAAATACATCTTCTACGAATGCTCTTAGATTTTTTACCATTTTGTTTTGTGTAGTCTTACCACTTGATGGTTCAAATTTTTGAATACGAGATTTCATTATAGGGTACTTTGGATTATCTGGAATTTTACGTTTAACAATAAAATACCTAACATCAATATCATCTACAGGAACATTATATTGTTCCGCAAAATATTTTTTATACATTACCATTTGTGATGTTTTTGTTGTATCTGCTTTTTGGTATTTATTCCATCCTCTGGTTGATGTTTTAATGTCCCAAATAACTATTCTATGTGTTGATTCATTAAACATTACTAAATCTAATTTACCCATTAATAATACATTTGGGTAATCTTCGTGTGGGGGGATTAATAGGGGCATTTCAATACCTAATAATTTCCACCCATGTTTTTGAAAATGTTCTTGTCTATGACGTAAGAAAAAATCAATAATTTCTAAACCATCATTTGTAAATTCTATAAGTTCTTTTTGAGTAGCAAAATGTACACCTTCTACTTTCTCAACGTCACCTTTATACAAAGATAAAAAACGTTCTTGAAAATCACTATGTGCATCAAACTCATCTGCTGCTTGTTGGTTTTTATTATACATTAACTCCATATATTCTTGAAGTGTTTCATGCATTGCAGTACCAAACGAAAAATAAATGTTGGGTGGGGTTTTGATTTTATCAACATACATTTCTTTCCATCTGTGGGGACATTCCATCCAAGCAGACAACTGTGTATAACTGATATTCTTTTCCGTAGTCCAGTCCATTTCAGGCACTACAGTGTTATTAATGTTTTCTAATATATTCATACGATAAGATACGAAAGAGATTTGGAATATCCTAGTCTTTTAGCAATTGTTTTGCAGAAACTTTAAGGTATTTTTTTCCAATTTCTTTTACATCATAATGAAATCCTTGATTTGAATTGATGTTACATATATCTACAAACTCATCTGCAGAATCTTGTGAGTCAAATTCTAATGGATCACCATTCCCATCTAACATTAAAACGGGTAATGGTTTTTTCTTTTCACCATTAGTAGTTGGATTATAATGATATTTTATTATAATAAAAAAGTTATCTCTTCGAGCCATTATTTAAATTTTTTCTGTTGGACTATTTGGGCTATTATACCATAAACTGATAAATCTTGGAATGTGTCAGTTAAAGATTCACCTACAGCATCTGGCTCACCTAATACAACTAATTGTTTTAACCGTTGAATTTTATCATTTAATCTAAACCATAATCCTGTTAGCGCTAATTTAACATCACCATCTGTTTCTAAGTTAGTGCCAACATTTACGTTACCTGTGCCATAATTACGATGTTTTTTACAGAATAGAATATATTGCTCCATCATGATTTTTTTATATTCTGTAGTTAATAAAGGGTATGTTTTTTCACACCATTCTACTGCTGTGTTATCTTCTTTTGAGAAATTTAATTCGCTCATTGTTTATAATTTTTAATTATGTTATTAATTGTTTTTTTATCTAATAGTGATAAATAATCTTGCGCTTCTCTTTTACTACATTCAAAATGCATGGCTAAGTATTCTATTTTATCTTTATCTTTTTTTTCATTTTTGCCTTTAACCCATTTGTAAAATTTAAATTTACTAGGTAATAGGGAAAAATATATTTTAAATATTTCTTTTTGAGTAATTTGACCTATAGAGTATTTTTGTATTAAATTAACTATATCAAGATAATTGGGATTGAAACTAAGAGCTTTATTAATAATATATACATTAAAATTTTTTTTCTCTTCGTCGTTAAAATCATTCCAGTTTCTTTTTTTAGTATGAAGATTTTTTAAATGATCAAAGGGTGTCATTATCTATATCTTCTTTGGGCATAAATGATTTATTTACATGATTACATTTAAGACAAGCAAATACTTGTATAGGTATTTTTGCTTCTTGTCCTGTAGGTGATAATAACGCGGATAATTTACGCATTTTATATGCTTGTTGAAACATATCATGTTCACACTTTTCACAAATTTCAGCTACTGTTTGGCTAAAATCTACATTCATTTGGGGTTGTTGATTATTCATTTTTTTCTAAATTATTTAAATATTTTTGTCTATATGTTGCTTTATCTTTTGATAACTTTTTTTTTGTGGATTTTTTCTTAAAATATTGTTTTTCTCTTAATTCTTTCATAACACCCGTTGCTTTAAATTTTTTCTTAAATATTTTCAGGGCCTTATTTAGGTTATTTTTTATTACAGGGACTTTTAACATATTTCTAATAGTTTTTTTAACATTGCAGCTATACAAATTTCTTTTTCTAACACAAAAGTATATTCATATTGATATTTGGCAATAATTAGTATAGCTTCTCCTTCTTTACCACCAAATAAAGTAGGCGATTTATCATAAATATATTTAAATAAATCATCAAATTCTCTTGAACCTGAATCTGCTAATATTTGTCTAATTTCTGACAATTTAGCTTTTCTAATTAATGCGTCAACTACCAAACCACCTAATTGTGTGTTTTTTAATGAATTATTGTCGATTTTAAGTTCACCATCAACAATAGAACCTTGTATTGTGTTAACTATTTTTCTAATGTCAGGATAATGTGTGTCTACAATAGAAAGTACATTATTCGTGTTGGGTAAAGTATTAATTTTAAAACCTTCTTTTACTGATATTTCTAATATTAAATCTATTACTTCATCTTTTGAAGGTGGTGTAATTTCAAATGTTTGACATCTACTCTGTAATGGGGAAATTATACGTTCTAAATAATTACAAGTAAATATAAAACGAGTTGTTTTACTACATGATTCAATTACATTACGTAATGTTGCTTGTGCTTGTGGTGTAATGTAATCTGCTTCATCTAATATAACAATTTTAACATCATTAAAACTCATTGTAGATGCAAAGGGTATGATTTTATCTCTAATTGTGTCTATACCTCTTTCATCACTAGCATTAATATATAATAAATCACAATTTAAATTTTTAGCAATTAATTTAGCTAAGGTAGTTTTACCTGTGCCTGCAACTCCATGGAATAGTAGGTTTTGAATTGATCCTTGTTTAAGATAATCTGCTATCTTATTTTTAATCGTTTCATTACCTACGTACTCCTCTAAAGTTTGTGGTCTATATTTTTCTACCCAAAGTTCCATTATAATTCAAATATTGTTTTAACATAAGCTCTTAAAAATACTATTAATGCTACTGGCCATAATAATACACATATTATTCTTTCTTTCCAGCCCCATGTAGGAATATCTTTAAAGGATTTATGATTTCTAAATATTGTGCATATTAAATCCACAAGGAATATAAAAATACAGCCTATCATTAAATAATTTACTATCATATTTTATCTATTTACGTCAAGATACGAAAAATATTTGGCTCCTCCAAATATATTTGCGGAAATCTACATTCCCATCATGGGCATTTCAGAATTTTTATCTTCTTTAGGATCATCAACAATAGTACACTCAGTTATTAACATTGTACCCGCTACAGATACTGCATTTTCTAAAGCTGTTCTAGTTACTTTTGTAGGATCTATGATGCCTTCTTCAACCATATCTACATATTCTCCAGTTTTTATATTATAACCTTTATCTCCATTTTCACATTCAGATAAAATATTATGATATTTTTCTATACCAGCATTTTTAAGTATTTGGATAAAGGGTTTTTCAATTGCATCTAGTAAAATATCTGATCCTAATTTTTCATCTGCATCATTTCCAAAATAACCATCAAATTTTTCTTCGATTTGATTTAAGAAAGTTTCTCTAGCTTTTATTAAAGCAACTCCTCCACCCTGTACAACACCTTCATCTAAAGCTGCTCTTGTAGCATGTAGAGCATCATCAACCCTATCTTTTCTTTCTTTCATTTCAGTTTCTGTAAAACCACCAACATTAATTACTGCGATCCCCCCTGCCATTTTAGCTAAACGATTTTGGAGTTGTTCAACAGCATAATTACTGTCTGCTCTTTCAATTTGGTCTTTGATTTCTTTCAAACGAGCTGTGATTACTTTTTCAGTACCGTTACCATCTACTATAGTTGTTTTTTCTTTATCAACTGTTACACCTCTAGAAGTGCCTAATTGGTCAAATGTGATTTTATCTAAACGCATTCCTTTTTGTTTAGAAATTACAGTACCACCTGTTAATGTTGCTATATCTTCTAATATGTGGGTTCTTCTTTCACCAAAATCAGGAGCTTTAACTGCACAACATTTTAAAATACCTCTCATTTTATTTACAATCATAGCTGCTAATGCTTCACCGTCAATATCTTCAGATATAATGAGTAGGGATTTATTTTGTTGAGAAATACTTTCTAAAATAGGCAGTAATTCTTTTACAGCATTAATTCTTCCATCATATAATAAAATATAAGGATCATCTAATTGTGCCTGCATTGACGAATTATCAGTTACAAAATAGGGTGATTTATAACCTCTATCAAATTGCATACCTTCAACTGTCTCTAAAGTTGTTTCATATGATTTACTTTCTTCAACTGTTACAACTCCCTCTAAACCTACTTTATCAATAGAAGCTGCTATTAATTCTCCTATTTCTTTATCATTATTAGAGGAAATAGTTGCTACTTGTTTAATTTGGTCTTCTGAAGATATATCTAATGATTGTTCTTTTAGGATTTTAATAATACATTTAGATGCATTTTCTATACCTTTTTTAAGAGACACAGCATTATGTTTTTGAGATAGATGATTCATACTATTTTCAATTAACTCTTTAGCTAATAATGTAGAAGTTGTTGTTCCATCCCCCGCAATATCTCCTGTTTGGATTGCTGCTTGTTTCACCATTTGTGCCCCTAAATTTTCAACGGGGTCCTTTAACACAATTGTTTTTGCAACTGTAACACCATCTTTAGTTGACGTTGGTAGATTACCTCCTTGTTGTGCTATTACAACATTACGTCCATTAGGGCCTAAAGTAGTAACAACAGCTCCTGCTAATTGTTTTACCCCCCTTAATAATTTTACTCTTGAATCCGAGCCTATTTCAATAATTTTACTCATTTTTTATATTTTTTTAATAATTCCTAAAATATCATTTTCACTTGCAATGATATAACTTTCATTTTCTATTGTTACTATTTGAGCCCCAAATTTAGGTACAATTACCTTTTGGCCCACTTTTAATTGGGTTTTAACTATAATACCTTCATTAGTAGTTCTACCAGGTCCTATAGCTAAAACTTCTCCTATTTCAGGTTTATCTTGACCTGCATCGGGTACTATGATATTTCCATACATTTGTTCTGATTCTTCATAGGGAAGAATTACAATTTTATCATTTAGGGGGTTAATTGGACATTCCATAATTTAAATATTTTTAAAGGGTTTAATTAATTGATTTTTTATATTATTGTAACTTTCAATAAATCCTGCTAATGTATAATCTTTATCTTTAGAAACTAAACCTATTTTTGATATTTTTCTAATAGCTCCTTCTAGGGAACCATGATAGGATATGGGTTTATCTTTATTTGTATCTACTAAAACTACTTGATCTTCTTCCATCCATAATTCATATGGTTTTATAGCTTCATCTTTAATTTTACTTACGATTTTTGTTTGTCCTTTTTGTCTTCCTTTTGCCATAATTTGTTTTTTAATATATTATTTTTAACATGTTTACTATCCACTCACCATCATATCTTTGTGGAGTTTGCTTTTCTTTACTTAATTTTATTTTAGATCCTGGAAATGCGGAAATACCAAATCTTACTTTTGATTGAGGATTATCTTTTGCATAATCATGATAAAACTCACGTTTATCAATTAAATTTTCATCTATCCCCAAGTATTGTGCTGCTAAATGGATTGTAATATGTGATCCGGGTAACGTTTCCGAGGTTAAATCTTTTATTTCGCTAATTAATTTCATAATTTTTTTAATTGTTTTCTTGTAATCTTACTAAGTAATAATTTGTATTAAAACCATCACTGTAATTAAACTGTAATTGGATGAGGCCTTTTTTATTAATATGAACCTCTCCTGATTCATAATTTCTATTTGCTTTTAAAATTTCTTTAAATAAATCTGAATCAAAAGGTATTTGTTTAAATTCTTCATTTATTGTATGTCTTTCATCTATTTTAAACTGAATTGTGTTTGTAATATCAGATCCAATTGTAAATATTAATTCATCTCCTGTCATTCCTTCTCCTGTTTCTACAGTAAAACTAAGAAGATCATTTAAGGCATCTTTTGATTTAACGAATCTTGTAATAAATTCATCGCTTATTTCAAATGATGCACTTGGTTGATCACCCTCAGCAACTTCAGGTACTTTAGGAATAATAGCAGGGTCTGCAAGGCTAAATTTTACATCATAGTTAGTGTCAGCTAAATTGAGTTTAGATGCTAAACCATTTTGTGATTTTGTGTCTATTAAAATATCTCCATCTAATATATTAAGACATTTAATAAGTTGGGAGGTATTAAAAATGCCATAATCTCCTTTTTTAAGACCTATAGTATTTTTATAGTTTATTTTTCCCACTAAAGTTTTAGAATCGTTAATAAAATTAATGATAATGTGATCATTTTCATTTACAACCCACTTGACTTTTTCTACGTGCCCCCCTAGAGAGTACTTAGATACTATTTCAGATAAAACCTTTTTACTTATCATATAACCTAAAAATTAAAAAACCGTTGTGTATACGTATTTAATGTTAATTTTCCCCAACCAAGATCCTCATAAAAGGACTCTAACTTGTTCTTCAATATTGTATCAAAAGATCTTGGTATATCCACGTAATTTTCAATAAATTTACGAATAGGATCTGGTAAATCAAAATCTAAAAATCCCATAGTGTCAATTTTATATGGATTATCTCTTAAATAAACCCATTTAATTTTATCTCCTTCTACAATTTGTGTGTGTTTTTTATCTAAATTTTTAAACTTAAGCAAATCATTATATCTTACAGCTGCTTTAACACCTACAGGTGCTTTATTTTCAAATTCACTAAATATACAATCTGCACTAGCAGGTCGACCTACATATTTTTTAATATTCTTAACTCCTGTTGGTTTGGAGATTCTTGTAAAATCCATATCTTTAAGTGATTCCTTAAATGTTAAGATTTCTTTATCTATGTTTGTTCTAGTTTCACCAAATAATATTTTATGTAATATACCTTCAAAAAATTCTCTAAATAATGGTGGAAAATTAGACTTTTTAAAATCCAAACCTTTTACATCAATTTCATCACAAGGTACACCTTCTTTTTTAGTAATATACTGTGCATATCTACGTTTTCCTGAAAAGAATGCCGAACGTATTGTACATTCTGTTTTCATTTCTAATCTGTGTTTGTCTACAGGAACATTAAACGCATCTAATGCAAGATGATTGTAATATTCGTTGATTTTTTTCTCATATTCTAACGACATTGCTTCAAGCTTATCTGCTTTAACTGTTTCATCTAAATCATTAAAATTGGGATTTAACTTACGTAATAATGGTTCAGCATTAACATAACATGAATCTGTGTCTTCATACACTACAACACTACTACATTCTTCATATCGTTGGCGAGGTGTAGTTCTAATTTCATAAACGTCTTTACCTGTTTTTAACGTTTCTTCAGCTGTTTTATTTATGAATGTTCCTGAATCTTGGATGATTCTTTGTCCTGTAAGTGTAATACCTTCACTTAATAACACAGAACCATATCTAAATGAAGGTAATGCTGTGGCACCATACAATGAGTTGAGTAAAATTTTCATTGTATATTGTCTTAAATGGTTTAAATCTCCTTCTTCCTTATTACCCTCCTTATATGCTTTTTTCATAGCATTTTTATATTCAACTCTTTCATCAAACCACTGTGCTAATACAACTGATAAAGTTGATGGTTTATCTGTTCTAAACATTACACCATTTGCAGTGATTGCTAATTTATTTTTTTCAATTAAAGATAATATTTCTTTAACTGTCATTACTTTTGTTTGACGTTTTAAATTTTCAATAATAAACTCTTTATCTTGATCCATTTCTTTTAAATCATTAAGAGCCAAACGATTATCTCTATCATTATGTGTTACAAGTCTTCCTATTAAAGTTTCTCTTCCAATATTAAGAGACATAATAATAGAAGGATATAGACTAGTAAGATCTTCATCGAACATATAATTGTAAATACCTGTTTTAGGGCAAAATAAATAACCTCCTGCGTATGATAATCTATTTCCTTCTGCGTCTTGTTTTACTATGGGGTTAAGATCTTTATTTGGTGGGATAATTTCTTCACCCAACAAATAAGCTGAAATAGCCCCATCTTGGGTTCTAGATGATTGATAAACTTCTTCATACATACATTTTCCTTTATGTGATATGTTTTTAGTTAAATCTAAATATTTAAATTTTTCATCTAATTTTTTTAAAATCAAAACATCTACAAAATTATAATCTATGAATTTTTGTTTGTCTTCAGCAAATAAACGATCTAATGATCCATCATATTCAATTTTCTTTTGATTAACATATTTTTCACCTAAAGAATCTAATTTCATAGATGGTTCTTGTTGAAAAGAATATTTTTTATGTAAACGGAAATAATCTAATGATGATACACCTGCAATTCTAATAGGTTGGTCAGGATACCATCTAGGATCTCTTTCTTCAACGATTTTTATGGGAGATAAACGTCTTGCTGTACGTTCACCTAAACGATTTTTAATTCTATAGTAAATGTAAGGTATATCAAAATAGTCACTATTATAGCCTACTAAGATATCGGGTTGAATGATTTCCATTCTAGAAAGAAAAATTTCAATTAAATCATTTTCTCTTCTTACAGGGATAATTTCTCTACCATCTTGTTTACCTGCTTTAATCTCACCTGTTTTGTCTAAAATAACAATAGCCCACTCGTCAGTTTGTTTATCCCACCAGGCAATTGATGTTATTGGTTTAGGGGCCTGTTTAATATATTCAGGTGTTAAGGCACCCCCCATTTCAATTTCTATGTCAAAAAATACTTCTCTATGGGTTACAGATATTTCATCATTAGTACCATATTTATCTATAAGGAATTTTGTATGTATGTTTCCTCGTGTATGATCAGCATAATGTAAACTAGGATCAGATCTATCCCATTCCAAAGTTTTTATTAAAGGTTCATTTTTTAAGCCCCTATGAGTAGCCTTATGTTCAGGACATTCTTGGTAACCATAATTTTGGAATGGTTCTACAGAATATCCGTTATCTGTCCATAAATGGATGTTATAATGATTCCATTCTTCACCACGTGTAACGTAACAATTTTTATACATACGTCAAGATACGAAAAGTATTTGGCTTCTCCAAGTTTTTTATACGAGTTCTTCAACAATTCCTATTAGCTCGCTTATTATAAGAAAAATAGTTGCGTGCAATAATGAAAAGGGTATAAAAAAATACCCAAGTATTCTAATTCCTGATTTAATAAAACTTAGGCGTTGATGCCATGTTGCGTCTGGTTGTTGCATATTATTTATTTTTGAAAAATTGTTTTAAATTTGGTGCAAAGTAATTAATTGATTTCATTACTTTTTTATCACTTGATCTATATACTACATAACGATCTCCAACCTTTTCATAATGACACTTATGATCTTTTTCCTTTGATCTAACTGTTACTGTTTCTTGAGCTTCTACTTCTGTTGTACATGATTTAGACATATTTGATGCTTGTACTTCTTGATATGCTTCCCATATTTGACCTTTTAAACCATG
>Ga0209634_1002948_pt1 | contig 11717 bp, 9 predicted proteins | sample LinPmetageLP40_FD_184043 | JGI IMG/M metagenome (GOLD analysis project Ga0209634, IMG submission 184043) | Marine viral communities from the Pacific Ocean - LP-40 (SPAdes) (version 2) | ecosystem: Environmental > Aquatic > Marine > Oceanic | place: Pacific Ocean | collected 2010-08-26 | reverse complement strand
ACAAAGCTAATGGTTTGGATAAATTGCAAATATTTGCCGGTGGGTTTCCTATTGCAGATATAGGCTGCTGTGACCCGAGAGTTCACGATTCAACATTAGTGTTGGATTATCTGCACATTATGTCTCCAAAAACTTTGGCGAATGCTGGAGAGATGTCTGCTCTATTAAAAAGCATGACAGACCATATTAATGAGAAAACCATACTATCTGCCGCGGAGCTTAGTCAAATTAGTCAATCATTTTTGACTCGGTTTGGCGGAGATTGGGATAGCATTGCATCAGAAGCAATGGAGTTTCTTGAAGCCTATTCTGATAAATATCCGCCAATTTTTGATAGGCAAGAACTGTCTCCAAGTCAGTTTTCTCCTGAAAAAATATTAGCTTTTTACCTGCAGCAATGGATATTTGATAATTTATTTGTGTCAGACACGCTTAATACAGTTTCAGAGATGAGGTTCGAGGATGCTGACGTATTTCCCGGCATAGTTTCGACTGACGCTCCTAGGATTGTCAAATCAATAGAATTTGATGGTGATTATGTAACAGATCCAGGATCTACCTTTAATGGTCAAGAAACGGTGTTTAGGCCAACAGGGCTCTATGTGGCGCCAGGAGAGATGGTAACTTTGGACTTTGAAGCTTCAGCGATTAATCAAGGCCTCATTGCTCGTATAGGTATACATCGTTTTGATCTTGAAGCTGGAAACTTTACCCAGTTCTCTCGGTTTCCTCGCATCTCCAATACATTTGCTATAGATCAACAACAGATAAAAATTGCGAATCCGTTTGGAGGGGGGCTCTATTTTGAGGTTCCAGATGGTTCCAGTCTAGGTAAGGTCAAGGTGACTGTTGCTGGGGCAGTCAAAATGCCAATGTATTCAACTCTGGATTTAGAGGGTCATAGTTCAGATTTAGCAGAATTTACTTCTGATTTGTCTTTGCATCAGGTTCCTTGGTTTGAGATAACTAGCGAGAAATTCACAACAACTCAGCGGATTAATGTCCGTAATGAGGCCGCAAATCCTCAAGGATTACTGGACGTCTTTGGTGAAATGTTTGACTCAATTAGCACTATGACTGGCAGACCATTAAAGAGAATAAGATCGGAGTGGCTTGCTACAGATGCCCAAATCACGGTTAGTGGCACTGCTATGGCTGCGAGTTATCCTATTTTTGGAGACAATTGGTCAAATGATTCGCCAGAGATCACTGAAACAACAGACTATTCTTGGTTCTCGCCATGGCAATATTTAAATAAAGATTTTTTTGAAGCAAACGCTAATGCTGATAGGGAGCGACAACTTAATTCAGCATTTATCTTGTGGCACGAATGGGGACATCTTCATAACCAACCTACATTAAGCTGTCAGGAGGCAGAGTCAAATGTTCATATGCTTGCCGCGGTTGCCTACAATAAGGTTCTTGGGGCCGATTTAGACACAGCATTAAAATACTCGGGTTTCCAGCAATATACGCTCGATGATTCCGCTTTAGATACAATGCTATCGCCGAACTGGCAAAAAGGTCGTCGGCTGTGTCTTGATGAGTGGGACAATGAGGTCAGGTACCAAACACGAAGTTGGGCACGGCTTGTTGATTTAGCAAAGATGTTCGGATGGGACAGCGTAGGGTCTATTCATAAGGCGTTTTATGATCAAGGCGTTTTGGAAGGTAAAGCGGTTAATTATGGTTTAGAGGATGATTATTTTGTCATTACGGCATCCAATGCTCTGAGCTTAAACTTGATACCCGTTTTTGAGTTTTGGGGTATTCCGGTAACAGAAGAAACTAAACAAGTATTAGCGAGCTTAACTGTGCCCGCAGAGTTTGAGCAAAGGCTAGATAATTATAAAAATCTTGTCCCAAAGACGATAGCTGAGTTTTATGTAATTCATCAACGTTTGTCTGCCACTACGGGAAGCGCTGGTCGTTGGGAGGACTTGGAGAAAAACTTTGGCTTAGACACAGCAGCTCTGATGACTGCTCGTATCGACACTATTCTGTGTAATTATTACGACAAAACTCAATCTTGTTTGCCTGATGAAGGAGACATCGACGGCGATGGCATCTTAAATTCTCAGGATATTTATGTGTTTGATAATTCCAATGGTGACCTTGGCGTAGAAAACTTTAATTGGAATGACAGCGATGGTGATGGCGTCGCAGATAACAACGACCCTTTTCCTGAAGATTCCAGTAAATCTCTTGATACCGACGTAGATGGGATAGCCGATTCATCCGATGATGATGATGATGGCGATGGCCTGCTGGATGTCAGTGATGACTTCCCATTAGATTCAACTAACGGAGTGTTTTTATATCAGTTGTTATATGGACACTATGAGATAACAGGTTGCGCTGTTGCTTGTGTAAAAGATTTGTCTATCCCATCTCTCATTAATGGACGGAATGTCAGGCGGATACGAAATGAGGCCTTCAAAGGCCAAGCATTAACTAACGTGACTTTGCCAGATACCCTTTCAGAGATTGGAACCAGAGCTTTTGATGATAACCTATTAAATAGGATAGATATTCCTAATGATTTGAAGCGCATTGGTGAGCGAGCTTTTGCTCACAACCAAATAGTTACAGCTAATTTACCTGATGGATTGAAGGATCTTGGTAAGGAGGCGTTTGAGAACAACCTTTTGATATCAATCACTCTGCCAGATAGCATAATCCATTTGGGTGAGGGAGTTTTTGCATCAAATAGGTTAGAGAGCGTGAAGCTGCCTGCCGGTATTTCTAATATCCCTCGCGAGCTTTTTAGCGATAATCGATTAATCAGCGTTGTGATCCCAAGCAGTGTTACAGCTATTGGTAGCGTAGCATTTCTTTCTAATCAATTAACAGAAATTACTATTCCAACTAGTATTAAGGCTATTGGAACTCTAGCTTTTGGCTCAAATTATCTTTCGACTACAAAATTCTTAGGTGATCGACCTGATTTTGGGAATGCTGTTTTCGAATCTAGTAACAATAATAGGGTTACTTATTGTTCAGGCACTCTTGGTTGGCCTGGCGAGCCAATCAATAATGTGACTCCAATTAATGATTGCGATGGCGATGGAGTTTTAGACCCTGCTGATGCATTCCCATTAGACCCAACCAATGATTCAGATGATGATGGGGTTGCTAATAATGCCGATGTATATCCAGAGAACAGTCTTTACTCAAAAGATTCTGACAATGATGGCATGCCTGATGCTTGGGAAACCAAGTATGGGCTTGATCCAAATGATCCTTCCGATGCTAATAGTGATCAGGATAATGATGGTGTAACTGCATTAGATGAATTTTTAGCAGGGACAATCCCCTCAGGTTCTATTGATTTAGATGGTAATGAAAACTATGACGCTCTTACAGATGGCCTTCTTTTATTAAGAGGAATGTTTGGATTGGATGGAAGTGCATTGGTAACAGGGACTATTGCTTCTGATGCTACCTATACTGAATCAGTGGATATTGAATCTCGTATCGAGACTTTGGGTGATCTTGCTGATATCGATGGCAACGGTGACATAGACGCTTTGACAGATGGGTTGCTTACTCTGCGTTACTTATTCGGTTTACAGGGCGATACGCTGATAAACGGTGTTGTAGCAGGTGATGCTACTAGAACTACTGCAGAAGAGATTGAGGCGCATTTAGAGACCTTAATGCCTGCGCTTTAAGCCTATCCAGTCAAATCAGAGGGGAGGTCTTTTTAATCTTTTCCAATGCTTATTTTCGTTGGAGCGAACCCACCCTTTATTTTCCAAATACCATCGTAGTTAATCAAAAGATAATTGGCAGACGCAGTCAAAATAACTTGGTCATCTCCACCATACCTCGAGAAATTCATATTAACCATAGATGTTTCTGGGTCTTCATAAATCAGTTCAAGCGAGTTTATTTTTGAATAACTCCATCCATCGCTTCGCAGCCCGTCAAAATCTACAGAGTCGCCATATGAGTCATAAACATTCCTCTCCGTTCCTCTAATCCAAAAGAAGGGTGATGCTGTAGTTTCATTAAGTAGCTTAATATCGGCATTATTGAAATTATCAACGTAAATAGAGATAGTTTCAGTGGGTGTTACTGCTGGACTGTCTGCATCCATTTCTATATCAATATCAACACAACCACTGAGGAATATCGCGATAAGTAAAAGTAATTGTTTCATCAGTATCTCCCTTTATTGATACCCAATCATAACTAAATAGCCCATCCAGTCAAATTAGGTGGGAGTATGTGAATGTCGATATTTTATTTGATTGGTCTGCATAGATAATTATCTGGATTTGAGTTACCACAGTCAGTATTTTCGAGTGCTTTTTTGGAGGGGGACATCTTGAAATTAACTTTCCTAAGCAAATCATCTGTTCGCTGAGGTATCCCGTCTATAAAAGCGGGTTTGTAAATACTCTCTCTCACCGATCTTATTGCTGAATCAGAGAAAACTCCAACTGGATATTCTTTATAAACCTCAGCAAAATCCACCTTGCCCGTCTCATCTAGAGAAAATTGTACTATTACCCAACCCTCTATGTTCTTTTTCCTCAATTCTGCACTATAAAAGGGTTTTGCTCCTTTTAAAATTTGGTAAGCTCCTTCAGGTCTGTCTTGCTCCTGATACATGAACGACTTAGTACTATTGGTAGAGCATCCAGCAAATAAGAAAACAACTGCCGACGCCAAAAGTAATCGTTTCATCAGTAACTCCCTTTATTGATTACCTAATCATAACTGAATAGCCCATCCAGTCAAATTAGAGGTAATTGTAAATTAAATTCGGAGTTGTATACTCTTGGAGAGGTTTGAAAGGGAATTTGTACCTAATATGAAGAAAATATATATATTAACTCTCACAGTTCTATTTATTTTATTTATAGTCTTTTCAGAACTTCATTCAAATAAGACTAAACAGCAAATACAAAATGATTTGCATCAGGCAGAAGAAAGACTTGAGAATTCTAAGGAATGACCGAACATTGATTAGATTGAGATAGTCCAACCTGACTGCTTTGACTGGCCACAATTTCAGAAGAGATTGAGGCTTATTTAGAAGCTCATCGCCTGCTTTCGGCTCCATTAGCCTTGTCAGTTCTCGTTTCTTTCGAGACCGATGAGGAGCCGAATAGAGTCAAGTCAGGAGGATGTCCTTTTGCTCATTCCCTTTTTTTATCATATGAGGTATTTTTTTAAAAGAAGTAGTCTTAATACTAACAAAAACAGGATAAGCCACCGCGTCAATCATCAAAATACTTGTTATGTAGCTTTTTGAGTTCAAGTATAACCCCTTCAAATCTTTGGACAGCTACATTCCACCCAGTCCAATAATAAAATATCCGTTTTCCATTACTTTGGATACTGATAGGCCTTGCGTAAAGCTGAACCATCTCAGCTAATAAATGTTTTTGAAGAGCAGTATTTTCGAATAATTCTCTCACTTTATTATAGTTTTCACCTTGATTTGTATCCATCCCGAATCCAGTGCGTTCAGTCCAGTTTTGTGCAGTCAAAGTAAAAAGCTTACTAAAGTCTGAACTTTCATCATATTTGATGTCATACATAGAAAAATCACGCTTGGGTTCTAATCTGAATAGGGGGAACTCTTTTCCTTTGCTACTGGAGAAAGAAAATATCCTAGCAGTATCCCAACCTATCTGGGGGTAGGTTCTGATAAATTTGGAGCTAGATATAGCTAGATTTAGTTCATTATTAGAAACGACTAAATCTTGAACTGTCCCAAAAGCTTCGCTGGAAGGCAAACAGAATTCTGGGTCATAAACTATTTTTGAATGGGTTAATCCATACTTTTTAAGGTATTTTTTTTCAGTGTCTTGTCTTTTTTTTGTTGATTTATAGTTGTCTAAAACAAACAATATGGCCCCTAAAATCCCTATCGCGATGTAAATCCCATCGACCATTGCTATCTACTCAATAAATTAGAAATGTTATTCTTGACCGGATAGCCCATCCAGTCAAATTAGGGCTAGATCGAGGTGAGAAGTAAGTGATGCTTATAAAGATATTTTTACACACTGTTATGCGCGACTTCTCGGACACTTATACGCGCGCGTAGATCGAGGTTGCCACTAGATCGAGGTCATACCGACACTTTATAAGTCCTTCTATTCGGTATAGACTTTAAATCTCTCATTTAAATTAATTTTTATTAATTGGAGCAATCTTATGCATAATCTTTTCAAGCTCACACCATTCTTTCTGGTTTTCTTTTTAGTCACTTCTTGTGTCAGTCTTAATTTTGAAACTCTATATTTACAAGAACAAAAGATTATATCTTCCCCTGAATTGGGGTCTACTTCTACAAGAAGATTAGGAGATACTCTTCTATCTAAGGCTATTGCAACTTTTGGTCCAGCTTATCAATTAGAAAAAGGTGCAAGAATTGGAAAGGCTAGAACAGATGAAATAAACAATAGAATGGCCTTAATAGGAATAGAGGAAGATTTTGTATGGGATGATAGGTTTGGCGGTACTGTAGATGGTTTCATATCAAGAAGATGGCCTGATGAAGACCTTTTGTGTGCTTTTCCAACCCCTATCTGTAAAGATATTAATACAGATAAATTTGTTCTTGCTTATTGGAATCAATATGAACTCCTATATGTAAGAGATATTGAAGAAGGAAAAGTAAAGGAAATTGAGAAAGTTGTAGTAAGTCCAACTAATTTTAAACAAGAGCTTATATACAATGGAAGAGTTGGTGATGGTTTAAAGTTTATTTATAGAGAGTTTGCTGGAGACCTTGCAAGACCTAGTTTTACTCAATCAATTCAATACGATCTATCTAAGTCCAATCTTATTGGATTTAAAGACGGAGAATTAGAAATTATAGAAGCAACTAACACTGAAATTAGTTATACAGTTAGAAGTAATTTTTAAAAAAGCAGAGGAGATTGAGGCGCATTTGGAGACCTTAATGCCTGCACTTTAGATTAAAATAAAGATAAAATATATATACAAATCAATGGTTTATAATTATTGAATTATCCTGTGATCGAAACTACTTTTGATTGAGGTGTTGAACAGGCGTAGTCGCTGTACTTTTGCATCATTGCTCGTCGTTTTTCTACCATTGTAGTTCGTTGATATGCCGCTACTTGTTGATCAGGAATCTTGTGAGCTAGAGCATGTTCAGCCATTGCACCGTCAAAGTTAGTCTTGTCTGCTACATAATCGCGAAAGGTTGATCTGAACCCGTGAACTGTAATCTTCCGTCCTTGCTTATCTAACCAGCCACTTTTTTTATTCAGCCGATTTAATACTGATGACATTCCCGCTTGTGACAGATGTTTGCCTGACGACAGATTAGGAAATACATATTCGCTAACTTGAACCTCATGGACCGTTCTCAGCAGGGCTATGGCTTCGTTTGATAGAGGTATCTTGTGTGCTTTTTTACTTTTCATTCTACTTGCTGGAATTTCCCAAAGCCCATTATCAAAATCAATTTCATTCCATTTTGCATTAAGAGTTTCAGTTGTTCTCGTAGTACAGAGAATACATATCTCTAATGCTCTTGCTCCCATGCCTGATGACTTGGATAGAGCCTTCATAAAGTCAGATATTTGATCGTAAGGGAGGGCAGGGTGGTGACGATCTTCACTGGGTGCTTTGGAATTCTTAACTTCACTAGGTGATGGATATAATTCTTTTAGGTGACCTCTCCAAGTTGCTGGATTTTGATCTGATCTCAAGCCTAGAACTTTGGCACGGGCAATTACCGCCTCCATGCGTCCTCTGACTCGGTCTGCAGTCTCTGGCTTTTTATTCCAAATGGGATCAAGAACGGCCCTAATATCATTGGTATCAATCTGGGCTATTGGCATATTGCCTATTAAAGGGAATGCATAGGTCTCAAGCGTTTGAATCCATTGCTTAGCATGCTTTGGATTGTTCCATGTCGGACGTTTTTGTTCGTAAGCGTCGTGGGCAATCTTTTGAAATGTGTTTTCTTGCAGTTGCTTGTTATGTGCTTCAGTCTTTCTCTTTAATTCTTGTTCTTGTTGCTCTTCAACTTTCGGATCAATGCCTTGCTTGATCTTTAAACGATATACATCACACTTGGTTCTGGCTTGGGCTAGATTATTTGTAGTAGGGTGGTAGCCGCCCATCCCCATGTTTTTTCGTTTTCCATCTATATCGTAAACGATGCACCAGTTGACTGTTCCCGATTCAGTGATATTCAAGTAGAGATTATCTTTACAGGGATAACGTCCAACCTTTTTTGTTGAGATTATCTGCTTTATTTCATTGTGAGTTATTCGCTGAGTTCTGCGTGGCTTGCCCATGTGCTTTAACCCCCCTTAAATACCCTCAGATTGCGATCTAAGGGACTTTGTAAATCTTTCTGAATAACCTCACAGCTTACGGGTTGGAGTGCTTTAAAAGGCTCCTCAGGTTACATTTTAGGTTACATTTGTTAATCAATATGTAGCAGTATAGTACAGGACAGTATAAGAATGGAAGAGTATTGAATCCAGCATATATAGTGCATAGGGATTGATTTTAGGTAAAGTATAGGAATCCTTTGGACACTAATTAGGCAGACTCCTTCTCCGCCATATCGTGATACCTAAGCCTCTGTTAATACAGGGGTTTTTTTGTTTATGGGTATTATTAATATCTTCAGGTTACATTTCAGGTTACATTTGGAGTGAACACTAGGTACGTCTAAAACCTAATTTGCAATATAGACCCCCCCTCCCGAAAGACCTCATTTCTAGTATCTATATACCCGCCTCAAAAAAATTAACTTTCGTTTGGCACTCCTACCGTGTAGCAGTAGACTCTATAGGACACCAATAAATGGCATGGGACAGATGACGAGGACTTCCAGACTAAAGCTAGCAGATCAAGCACGAGATTTTTCATTAGGCTTTGACCTGCTTACGGAATGGGAATTGTCTGGTGAGAGTGCAGAGCGCGATTCTAAAATATATCCAGCTGAAGACAATGCCTTTTGGCACAAGGATTTCGGTATCTATTATAAAGATAAAAATGGCAATCCCTGCAGAGGTGAACGAGTGTTTGGCGAACCTGACAAGATGGCCGTTGCCGATGATCTGGATAGAGCGCAATTAGAAAATGCTCCTTTAGGTACTGACAGGCTCCTGTATGTGGGCGTTCATAGTGCTTGGCATACTGTCTATTCTGACTGGGAAGATATATTTAATGACCTTAATGAATCAGAGATAGCCGTGATGCTAAGAGATCGTGGTTATCTAAAGGCATTTGAACGCTCTAGATCAGTCACTACACTCTCACCAAAGTTATCTTCCCTCCTTCGCCCTTGGATTTATATTTCTTACGATAACCTCTTAGAACTCGCGTTGTTGCGGATAGCATGCGGTGCTATAGCTGTTTATCACGATCCAGAATGGTTTCACGATGTCGCTGAAGAAGAAGGATTACTACAATCCGAGCCACCAAACGCCGCAGTCCAAAAGGCGGCTATAAGACTTCGTTCAGAAGTAAAAAAACAAGGATTGACCATTAACTCAATGATCAGTGACCTCAATAAATTGGCAGATGGCATTGATCTAGGTGAGAAGCCAGCAATGAAGGAGTCAACATCCAAGTTAGACCGAGTTGTTCGCGAGATCAATGCACTTGCAGAGGGTTTGATTGTGACAACCAATAAGAAGCAAAGCTGGTTTCCTGCGAATGCCATTTTCTCCCTTTTAGTCACTGTTCTAGGATACCCCTGTCCAAATGATGATAAAGCGGATAATCTCAAAAAAAGCATTATGCGGTCGCAACAAAGAAACGATCGCGAAGGTCTGTATCCCTTATCTCGAGCATTGATTGATCACGGCTACGAATAGGGACATCACCCTTCAAAACTAGTTATTGTTGTCTCTTATTCTTCTTTTCTAAACAGTTTATTGTCGTCACACATTCACTGTATAAGAGAAGATAATGAAATATCAGAACGCTAATGCATCAATACCATCTATTCTGAGATGGAAGCAAGTTGAACAAATCATCCCTTGGTCTAAGTCCTATACTTACGCGCTAATTAAACAAGGTCTCTTCCCTAAGCCACGAAAATTGATGGCTGGTGGTCAAGCAGTCGGCTGGCTGGCCTCAGACATATGCGCTTATATGCGTTCCTTAGCGGTCAATATGGAGCGTACAGGCAATGAATAACTTTAAGCACTGCGCCTTTTACAAACACTATGCAGAAAATGGCAGACGTGTGATGGTACCAATAGACTTGGATGATATGCAGGACATTCTTCATGTATTGCATAGTCAAAGGATAACCCCTGTCCTGCCCACCTTTGATGACAAGCCTCAGCCTGATTGTTGGCAAGATGAGTAGGGAGAACAGCGGTGACTTTGCTGTAGCTTACGACCGCATAACAGCGATTACAGAGCAACTTGGCGCGCAGGAAGTGGCACACTATCTAATCTATTGCTGTGGGCGTAAAGGCACTCTAGCTGGCACTCGCTGGAGTAAACATGCTTTAACTCGATACTTGGATATTCCTGCTCGGAAAGCATATCTCAGTGAGCAAAGACTTATAGATGCTGGCTTTGTAACCAAGGTTAAGAAAGGAAAGCACCCAAAGTTCGAGATAGCACCGCCCGAAAGAGAGGAATACTTGTGGTTACCCAAAACGTTTATCACTGGGGCCGCTGATGAAGTACCTCCAATTAAACTTTTATGGCAAACAGGAAGTGTCGAAGTATTTCGATTAATGATGGATTACTACTGGCTGACTGACATATCTCAGGAAGGTGGTCTTTGGCAGATTTGGAAAGATTATAAGTCGGAGAAGTTGGGTAATCATGCACAATTCGGTTTCTTTGGTTTTGTTGAATCTAGTAATGAAAAAGTCGATCCTCCATTCATTGTGGGGTACAAGTCATTTTGGGAGGCTTTCAACATTATTCTTGGCCTCGGTTTAATATACGAAGTACCTTATTTATTTACTTCTGAAGGTGAGATCATTTTCCCTCTAATTCATCCTTTCACCCAAGAGGAGTTACCGCAGTTAACTGAAGTAGCCAGTGAGCGCATGCCCGATGAGTATTCTGGGGTGATGAGCCATATGGATTACTGCTTACTCATACCAAGGCACATAATCTCTCCAGTGGTTAGATCACTTTGTATTCCTAAGTACCGACCTCATAATCAACGTTATGCCGAAGCATTAGAGATATCTGAACAGCGTATTAATCAGGGGCTATGTTTATATCAAGGAGAATATCAAGGAGTACATCAAGGAGTACATCAAGGAGAAGATCAAAGAGAAGATCAAAGAGAACATCAAAGAGAAGATCAAAGAGAGATATCAAAGAGAATATCTATCTACTAACTAAGTGCGGACATGAATACCCACACTGTATAATTCTATATAGTTAATAGAGGCATTTTGAATGAGTAACCGACGTAAAGATCAATTAGAGCAACGTACAGTTGATTGGAATAAAATAGTACATCCATCACTGAGGGTTAGTAATCATGGGGGTGGAGATGTTAAGCCAAAAACCTTATCCAGTGGTTGTATCCTTTATGGGTATGACATGTTTACTTATTATCGTAAAAGAGGTCTAAAGACATGACTGGCAGACCCGCATGGATGCCAACTGACTCTATATGCGAACAAGCTCGTGAAATGGCTTCTCGTGGCCTTACAGTGTCTCAGATAAGTGATTGCCTAGGTATATCGGAATCAACCCTATACGCCAAACAGGGC
>Ga0209634_1002947_pt1 | contig 11721 bp, 13 predicted proteins | sample LinPmetageLP40_FD_184043 | JGI IMG/M metagenome (GOLD analysis project Ga0209634, IMG submission 184043) | Marine viral communities from the Pacific Ocean - LP-40 (SPAdes) (version 2) | ecosystem: Environmental > Aquatic > Marine > Oceanic | place: Pacific Ocean | collected 2010-08-26 | reverse complement strand
TGTGTAATATAATTTTGAAATGCTCCAATACCTTGACCCGGAGTTGTAGCCATTGTGTAAGCATCAGTTTGTGCTTGATCTTGACCAGCAACTTGCGGTGCAAATCTTGATGTATCTAATGGTGCAGAAGTTAACGCTGTTAACTGTGTCCCTAAATCTTTTTGTAAATCTTCTACGTATTGTGGTGGAAGTGCTTGTGTTTGTTGTACGGCCATTATATTACCTCGCTTAATCGTTCTGATGTTTCAAACATCTGTTGTGCGCCAGCCATACCTTGTGACTCTTCAGACACTTGTCCGCCAGCTTCTAAATTTTTCATCATGTTCTCCATAACTTCTGCGCCTTTATCTATATCTCCACCACCTGCGTTTCTAACAGCATCTGCAGTAAATACAAACTCATTTACACTTAATCTTGCAGGCACATCGTCTGCTTTTTCTTCTCTTCCAATAGGTACAAACCCACCTTCAGCTCTATAATCTTTTTCCATACCACCAAGGTCCATGATTCCACCTTCTGCTCTATTGATTCTACTTAAATTGTTTTTCATACGTGATTCAGACAATTTAAAAGGAGCCATTGATTTTTGAACCATCATTAAAGCATCTTGTACTAATTGTGGATCATCTGGTGATTGATATTTATCTTGATTTTGTTGATATAAAGATTCCATTACAGTTTGAACATAATCAGTTCCTCCCATTTGCGGATCACCCATGTCAGCACCACCACCATTGTTAAACCCTATTCTACCACCTTGAGCCACATTAACAACATCTGCATTTTGATGTGCATAAGGATATTTAATTGCTAAGGCTTTTAATTTTTCACCTGATGGATCTCTGTAAGCTTCTATAACTTCTGTTCTAATACCTTCTAAATCTAAATTTTCACCACGGTCCATGATTGCTGATACAGTTTCTTGTGGAGCCATGTTAGATAATTTTTCTACTCCTTTAAATAAAAGGAAAGCACCCCCTGCTTTTTTAAGATCAAAATTTTCTCCAAATGGATTTACATCACCTAAAGATGTTGGAACGTATTCCATAATTTTGTTTCCTAATTGTTTTAGTGGAGATATTTTATCTATACCTTGGCCTTGTGAAAGATTAACAACACTTTCTACACCTTTTCCAGGAACTTCCATAAGTCCTAAATCTGGTCTCATTGCTTTGTCAGATGTAAATAAAGCTTTGTCAGATCCGGACACTCCTTGTGCTACTGCTGTTTTAGCTGCCATAGGAGAACTAAAGTATTGTCCTAGTCCGGTTGCGTTTGGATTAATTTTAAGATTAAATCCTTCTTGCATTCCTGCTCCGCCAAGACCTCTAGCTATTTGACCCATACCATAATTCATTAATCCTGATTTAAGTGACGAACCTATTCTACCCGTTCTGTCAAAGCCACCTATACCAGACATCAAACCTGCAGCTAATGGATTAAATGGTGCAACAAATGGTGCTGCAACTTCTGCAGTTTTAGCTATTTCATTTGGTATAATTTTTCTAATTCTTTTTTTAAGTGAACTTCCAAAACCATATTGACGTCTACCATCCACACCCATGATACCACCATACGCTGCCATTTGTCTGTCAGGCAATACTGGTCCTTGTGGTTTAGGTTGAAAAGGATTTATAGGATCTTCGTCACTTGGTAATACTGGACCTCTACTCATCTGTCCTTCAGCCATTGCTTGATCTAAAAATTGTTCAAGAGACATAGGTTCAATACCTTGCTCTAACATGTCATTAACATACTTAGAATATTCTTCTTCTAGTTGAGCCATCATCATTTGCTCCATCTCTTGTGGAGATTTAGGACCTTCATTACCACTATACTTTATAGATGGTGCGTTAGTCTCTAGCTCTTCTGAAATTTGTATATCTTCTATTCCCATGGTTTTGCTACTTTACTTGGTTTTTGCGAACAAATCAAGAGCTGGCATGATGACTTTTACATCTCGCCTTACGTCTTCTTCGGGGATATTAGCAGCTTTTAAAGCTTCTTCGTCCTTATAAATTTCGCCTGTTTTATTATTTGATATTGTAGTTATGATCTCTTTTGGAGTCAGCATTTTTATTTCACTCATTATGTCGTTACCTCTTTTTTAATGTTTAGATAGCTAATAGCTACATCAAACGAGTCTGATGTGCTTGCTTGTACTGTAAAGGTTTTACCACCTTCTACTATTAACGGTTGAGTTAACAATTCTGTTGTAACATTAGCTGTAAGTGCCGCTGATTTAATAGCTGTAATACTGTTGTTTGTAACAGTTACAATAGGTGTACCAGCTGATGTAACTAATATTGATTTAATAACTATTGTTTCATTGACTGCAGGAACACCTGAACCGAAAGGTGTAAGTGCACTACCTGTTGTACTATTATCTATTCCTACAAATTTATATTGGTTTACTACTGCCATTAATCTAAAAAGAAACTTCTAGCTTCTATCTCCTGTTTTAATTCTTCTTGAAATGTAGTGTTAAGTTTTTCCAACACCGCATCTAAATCTCTAACTAAAGACTGTGCTACGTCTTCTTCATACTCCGAACTTGCTCTAGTTAGTGATTGTACTATCTTTGCCATTATATTAATCTGTGTTCTACTTGTCTTAATACTTCTTTATCAAATCCGGTTAAATCTACACCTGCATTGTTTAAGAAATTTTTAGCAACACCATCACCATTGTAATCAGCGAACTCAATATCTTTAATAAAGATTCTTCGACCACTTGTATCTAGTGAGTATACAACAGGTATCTTATCAATTTTAACTGCAAGTGGACTATCTTTAACCATAATAAATCTACCATCTTCTTTAACAAAGTGACTACCTGCAACGGTAACACCTTTGTAATCATGTATTTCATCCGCTGCTTTAAATTGGAACACACCTGTAACTTCTCCACCTTTAGTGTCATCACCCAATTGAATATTTTTAATTTGTTTAGTTGAACCATCAGCCATTTGAATAGGAGTACTCGGATCAAAGCAAAATCCACCGCCAGTAGCCGATCCACCACTACCGCCCGTAGGATTACCACCGCCATTATTTGTTGCTCCTCCAGCAGGCCCTTGTGCACCAGTTCCAGGTGCTGCATCTTTATCTTTGCCCTTATCATTATCTTTATCTCTGCCAAAATAATCTGCTAAAGTTCTAAAAGATCCAAACGAACCAGGAGTAGCTCTATCAAATCTTGTAGTGCCATAAGTGTCACTTAATGGATTATTATCATAAAAGTCATTTAGATTAGTTGTATTTAATCCACGATAATTAATATTAGGACTACGGGATTGATAACTTGGAGCGTTGGGGTTTCTACTAAATAGAGAACCTAAACCACTCATTACCATACCAGGTAAACTTCCTCTTGCAAAATTAAGAGCTGTTCCAAGACTTTTCGTTACTGGATTATCTATAAAATTACTCATTTGATTTTTAAAACTTTGAAATCTACTTGGACTTCCTAATTGATTTACTTGTTCAACATCCATATCATTTCTTCCAAGAGAACTTACTCCTGCAAATCTATCCATATCTAATCCAGCTAGGTCGTTTGTCTCTGAAAAATTTTGTGGTCCAGCGATTGATTGGTCAGCCATAGCATTAGAGCCAAATAGACTTGCTAAACCTTCACCATATGTTCTGCTCAACAAATTATTAAGTGGGTTTCCAAAAGAATTAGCAAAATTTACATCAGCAATATTAAAATCTTTTACATTTTGATTATAAGTATCCATGTCAAAACCTTTTTCAAGCATACCTTCAATATTTGCATCTGATTGTATTCCTGCATTATCAATTGCTTGCCCTATTGTATAATTTCCAGGTCCATCTAATATAGATTTACCTATTTCTTGACCATATTGATATCCTTTAGAAAGCATAGGTCCTAAAAAAGAAGTTGGAGTATATACTCCACCAGGCACTGCACCAGGAAAGTTTTGTGCAAAATCAAAACCTTTCATTTGGTGTGCTGTTGAAGGATCTTTATTTAATGTATCTAATGTTTCAGAAAACACACCGTGTTTTGAAAGTGCATCTAATATTCCGTTTGCCATTATCTTCTTCCTCCAGCTTGTATATCTAACCTAAAAGTCCCTAACTTCCAACTAGTATCCACAGCTGTATTAGATATAGTAAGAGCTATAGCTCTACCTCTAGCACGTGTGTCTACTTTATCTGTTGAAGATGTAATATTAAATGGTCCTAATGATGAGCTAACTGCTGTATCACTGGGATAGTTTCTTAAATCTAATTGTATAATAGAAGTCCCTTGTTGAGATATAAAATCAGGTATAATTCGACTTACTCTCATAATGTTTTCACCATCACCTCTAAGGTCAGCCATGTTAGTTGCAGCTCCTCTTACAACTTTTTGTGTAATATCATAATCACCAGATGTAATGTTAGCAGGTATGGCTGTTGTAATACCTAACCTTACTTGGTTAACACCTGTTTCATGTTCATAGTAATATGAAATACCATCTGTATTACTAATTACATCAAAAGAACTATCTGTTCCTGCATCATATTGAGTAGCATGAGGCAAACCAAATACAGCTGAGTCTTGCCATGTTGTTCTAATAAATAAAGAACTTGCGTTCACAAACCATATAGGTCTTTTAGCTGTTGAATCTAGATAACTATATGTAACTGATTGTGTATTTACATTAGAACCAGCTTCTGGATAAAACCAAGTTACTTCACCGAACAAGTTATTTATTCCACAATATACAAATTGATTAGATGTTGTGTTAAGGTTATCATAAACATAGTCTTCAACTAAACAATCCATAGATTCTAGTTTACCAGTGTACCTAAAAAAACCATTGTCAGACATCCAGTAAGCAGCACCATCAACTTCTGCTGCTGCATTCTTACCTATCAGTCCACAGTTATTTCCAACTTGTTCATAAGCGAATGTAAAAGGAGTTCCAACAAATCTCATAGTAAATAAAGATGTGTCCGTCCAAATGTATATTGCATTTCTACCAAGTTTAGCACCCATGATCCGTGATCCAGCGGCCAGTCTTTGTGTACCAGCACTATTCTCAGCTGTTGGTGTGTAGTCATTAATATTTTCTTGAGACGAAAATCTTATAAACATATCGTCTTGTGTAGCCTTGTTACCTATTGTTGTTTCTGTACCAAAAAATACTAAGTGACGGTCAGGAGTTGACACTAACATATCACGTGACGCTGTTGGTGCACCTGATATAATAGTTGCACGTGTTGCTGTTGCATTTGATGCATCGGCATTCCATTCAAAACATTCTCCATTAAATATTAAAGCAATTAGTGTGCTACCTAAATTGTCTATCGCCCACATACCAGGTTCTGCAACTTTATCCGTGGTTGATGCTGCTTGGCCCCAGGCTGAATAACTACTAAAGTCAGTAACTGTTGCACCATTACTGTGAGAGGCGTTAGTTGTTCCTCTAACATTTCTAGTGATGCCCGTAAAACTTGTAGATGTAATTCCTGTGTACGATATTTCTTCGTTATCTACTTGTATAAAATTTGTTCCTGTGCTTGGAAATCCAGTTGTACTTGCTACATTAATCGTGGTTCCTGTTCCACCGGTTCCAGCAGAGTCAGCGTTTAATGCTCCGTTCAATGTAGTAGTTTGTGGGTTTGTAACTGTACCACTCCATTGAGATATACCATAACCAAAAACTCCAATTTGTTCAGCGGGTCCAACGTGGTAATATTGAAAATAAGTTATGCCTCCAGATGTAGTTGCTCCCGCTCCACTTTCATTACTGTCCATTGTAATAGTAAGTGTGGTTGTAGTTGGAACACTAGTGATCATAAATTTTCTATCACAAAAATTAGAAGATCCAAAATTAGAACCTGTAATTGCTGTAAATGTAGAAGGGTCACCAAACAATATAATATCCCCTACTTGAAAATTGTGTGCAGAAGAAAATGTCATTGTCACAGTAGGTGATCCATTAGTTGTACTAAATACATTTGTAACAGCTGTGCCTGATGGATTAGTTAAAGGATGTATATCGTAATAAACTCCTCCAGAGTATACGTATAAAATTCTGTTTGTGCCAATAGCTGCGTATTTAATACCTTCTTTATTAACCATATGATGCAATCCTCTTGCAGCACCTGTTAATTTTTTGTCTCCTAATTGAGACCAACCACCTATCTTTTCAGGTGTACCATATCTAAAACGAACGTTCTCACCCCCTGTCCACTGTGATTCAGCGCCGGTAGATGTAACTTGTTTATTGAATCCTGGTAGAAAGCCTAATTTTTGTAGCATAATGCACCACTATATAAGATTTTTTACATTTTTGTAGTATTATATTTTACTTAAAATATATCCTGAAAAACAAACAAAAATTATTCAGATACGTATTCTGAACCGTTCCAAACGTACATAGCATCGTTTGGACCTCTTGCTATCCAACCTTTAGTATTATCTGTTTGGTAAAGATCTTCATCCCAATCTCTTTCATAATAACATTCTTGATCGTTTTCAATATAAGAGACTGGAGGAGGTGTAGCTATTGGTGGTTGCCATATAAGGTTAGTATTTTCTAAAGTCCATGAAGCAAATGGTTGTGGTTTAATAAAAGCGTTTTTATCAAAACTAAAAACATAATTAACTCCAGCAAAATGAACTCTAAAATTAGAGTTGTAAGAAGTTTGTTTCCATACTCCGCCACCAAAAAAGTTTTGACACCATTGTTCACCATCAGGTGCCATATCTGAAGAAACAACATCATCGCCAACTACCACAACTCTTTGGACAATCCATTGAGTGTCTGTAGTAATTCCTGTAGGATCAGTTTGTTCTTTTATTTCTGCAAAATTCGCCATAGCTATTATTATATATTATTTTTTAGGTAATTTAAACCCTTTATAAAAGGATGGCAACCCAATAAAAAGTCTTTTATCAAACTCATTTTCTTTAGCTATTTTACTACCTTTTTTATTGTAATGTAAAAACACTTGACCACAATTTTGCCCTTTAAATTCTTCTCTCCAATGTTCTAATTCACAACCGGAATATACCAACATATCTCCAGGTTTAAGATCAATTTTTATACCTGCTTGACCAAACTTACCTGTTGGATCTAAGTATATCGGCCAAGGATCTCCACCTAAATTTAAAGTAGTTGATACCTCACAACTAAATCTATCTTTATGCCTAGCTAACACATCTCCATTTTTATAAATTCTAGAGTAAGAATATGTAGGAGATAGTTTTAGTTTTGTTTCTTTTTCCATAAGAGGTTTTAAATTTTGTAATAAAGTCTCCATGGCTATATCACCATAATGAGAATAGGTATTAGGAACTTGTTCATCATTCCATACTCCAAAATAATCTGTAAAAGGAGATACAAACCTTGTTTCAAATAGAGTGCGTGCTACTTTTCTTTTTAATAAAAAGTAATCATAGATGAAACTTGTTAGTTCTATAGGTACAGCTTTTTTTATAACAATATATTTATTTTTTTTGAAAGACATTTATTACTCCTTTTGGTATTGCTTGACAGTTCCAATGTATAAATCTAAATGGTTCTTTACTCGAATCAACAGTAAATTGATGAGGCAAGTAAGACGGAAAAAATATCATTCTTCCTGGTTTAACTTTATACACTATTTGTGAATTAGCGTGTGTTACTTTTGATGGATCTTTTAATGGTAAAAGATTCATTAAATTACCTGGTCTTGGATCTTCAAAAACTGGAATTGATGTTTTTTCACTGGCTTTTAAAAAATAAAAACCTGACATATGTCCGTTCCAATGTGTGTGTAAAGTATGATGTCCACCACCTTTTTTTGAAAATTCTTGTACCCAAAATTCATTTAAAAATAATTGATAATTAGTTAAATCAAAACCCATTTCATCTAATAAATTAGTACACGTTTTTAAAACATAAGATTGAAAATTAACAAAATTATTATCACCAAGTAAAGTTGTTGAATGAAATACTTCACCAATGTTATTTTTTTTCTTTTTTTTTGATTCTTTAATATATGAATTAGAATATTTATTTAGTTTAGAAACAAAACTAGGACAATCTGCATACCAAATAGGGCACTGAAAATAATTTTCTAAATGTAAAATTGATGGAAAAGTCATTTAAAAGGATACCCTAAATTCCATATTACTAAACTATATCTTGAACCTTTTTTAACAGGACAAACTCTATGCCAAACAAAAGAAGGAAATACAACGAGAGAACCTTTTGGTAAAATTTCTGTACACTTTTGAATGCTAGGTTTTTTATCTGGATCTTTGTTTCTAAAATCAAATTCTAGTTCGCCGCCTTTGTAGTCTTTAGGATCAGAAAGAGATACAGTTACAGAAAGTTTTCTAATTTTGCCATTTGTATTTTCATTATTGCTTTGATAAGGTGCATTCCAACTATCACAATGCCAATCATAATATTGTCCTTTTTCATATTTCGTAAACTGACATGATTCAGAAAAATCCCACTCAAAATTCCAGCCAGCACTTTTATTTGCACTACGAATATAAGGTCTAATTTCTTTATAAACCCAAGGATCTGTTATCCAAGCAATGTCTGAATCTCTTTTAGATTTTAAATCTTTAACTTGTTTTTTATTTAAACTTTTATTTTTTTCAAAACCACCAGTAAGAGCCATTTGATCTTTTATTGATTTTCCATACTTAACTATATCGTCACAAATTCTAGCAGGAACAGCTTCTTTAAAATACCAATAATAATGTTCTAAATTCATATTTCTTTATATATATATATTTTATATACCATTTTTATTTAAATAGTCAAATTCCATAATTAAAACTAATACTTATTCTATGTTTATTTTTATTTAAATTAGGTTCTACAAAATGATTTAAATGAGCAGGAAATAAAGCACATATATTTTTTGAAGCAGTTATTGTGTGTCTACTAGTAGTAAAACAATTATGTTTATGCACTTTACTTTCGTATAATGGCACGTTCAATTGATCATTATTTACAAAAACAATATTACCGCATTTATTAGGAGTTGTAATATAAAACACACCCGATACAAGAGTATTACTAAATTCAGCATGATGATGTAATTTATTACAACTACCAAATTTATTTACGTTATACCAGTAATTTTGTAATTTTAAATTATACTTTAATGGTAACTGTTTTTGAATTTTATTAACAGATTCGTTTATTTTTTTAAATATATTTTTATTAAAAGAATTAACTTTAACAAAATCAGGACTTTGCCAGCCACCGTGATTACTTACTACACGACCTTTTTTATTTTCTTTCATAGTTTGTAATATATGTTTTTCACATTTTAATAAATTAAAATTATATTTTTCTGTATATAGGTAAGATGAAAAAATTATTTCAAACATTTTACATTTTAAAATTAAAATTAATTACACATCTAACCTGTGATTTTACAGGAAAACCAGCAGAATGTTTTAACGCTCCATTAAACAAAACCATACGGCCAGCTTTAGGTTTTATTAATTTAAATAATTTATTTTTTTTAAAAATTCTAGTGTCTCCATCACAATTATTTACATAATAAATTCCAACCATATGTTTTGTATCGTGATCTACATGGGGTGATGAGTGATGATTTTTATTTATTAAAACGTTACTAGTTTGTAAATTTGTTTTAACTCTTAAAACTTTAATATTTTTTATTTTAAAAAAATCTACAATTCTTTTTATAATAATTTCAGGTATAACAAATTTATTAGATATTTCTTTACCGTGTAAAAAAGTATGAACAAATTTAGCATACTCTCGTACATTTTTAATTTTTAAAACTTTTTTATATGTTTTTAAATCCACTGAATAAAATTTATCTTCTTTGTCTTTAGTTTGAATAAGGTACCAAGGAAAATTAGAATCAAAAATATTTTTTTTAATAGATTGTATTTCTTCATTATTAAGAAGATTATCGTAAATTAAAATTTTGTTTTTCTTTATACTTTCAAATAACATTAACTATATTGCTTATGCAATAGTCAATGTACCAGATACTGTAAAAGTTGCAACCTTATCGTTTGTCGGTCCCACACATGCTGAAACAGAATTAGTTCCAGGAGAAACTGATATATTTGTTGTTCCGGGAACTCTAACAACCACAAGTCCTGAACCTCCAGGTACGGAAGAACAAGTAGCTGCATCGTTATTTCCACCTCCGCCGCCTCCTCTATTTGCAGCTGCAGGTTGTGCAGCGGTTTGATTTGAAGCTCCTCTTGCTCCACCAAAATTTAAACCTTTTCCAGATTGAAAATTATTTGTTGCTCCTCCGGCTCCACCACCTCCGCCAAGAGCTATAGGTGATCCTGTAATACAAGTTGTAACTCCACTTCCACCTGCTCTGTTTTCAACATTTATTCCAGGAGGCCCTGCTTGAGAAGCACCTCCTCCACCTGCGGGTCCATCATTTGCGTGAGGTGGTCCAGGTTGAGAACCGCCACCATTAGTTCCTTGTGGAGGACTTGTAGGTGGTGTGTTACCTTTAGCAATTGCAGGACCGCATGAAATACAACTAAGACCATATCTAGCTCCACCTCCTGATCCACCAGGTTGTGCCGCAGCACTTGGTGCGGGAGGACTAAGAGGCGAACAATTTCCCATACCTCCACCTGATCCACCGCCAGTTGCAGTGATTGTTGAAAAAACTGAATTGCCACCTTGAGAATCCCTTGCTCCGCCAGCGCCGACTGTTATACTGTGTGATCCACCTTCTAACGTTATTTTTGAATCTGCATCTAATGGTGTATCAAAAGATATTCGAACTCCGCCAGCTCCTCCTCCGCCGCCTTGGCCTGAATCATTTCCGCCGCCACCACCAGCGCAAACTAAATAACTACAATCAACTGGTGCAACAGTGCTTCCTCCACCAAAACCTAATACTTGATAACCAAAAGATTTTTGTGCTCTAATTAATGTTCTTTTTTCTTGTTTAGAACCCTGTCCTATTAAAGGTATATTTAATTTGTCTGTCTTCATAGTGTGCTCCTATTATGCGTCGTTAGCAGCATCAGTAGTAAAAAATAATTTAATACCTAACAGTTTTGCATCAGCTGTTAAATTATCTCCAGATACATCTCTAGATATTTGGAAAAATACATACTCATCTGTACTAGGTGAGCCTGCTATTGTTACTGCTCCACTTTCTGCTGTTACTGCTAAATCGTTTGCTGTACCACTCATAGCTTTTGCTGATGGTCCTACTGCTGTTCCGAATGCAGTATTTAAATCTCCATTGTCAGCTAATGCAACAGCCTGTAAAACAAATGATGTAGTTCCAGTGTTTGTTGTGTTTGCTGTAAAAAATGCTTGAAAAGTTACTGTGCTTTCATTCCATGATTTAGGAAAAGCAACAGCAAACTGTGCAAATTCGTCTGAATCTTTGTCAAAATCTAAAGTTTTAATTTCTGGTCCATTTGATAATTCTGTTTGTGCAAGTGTAGAACAACCGCTTGTAGTGTTTGGATACATAGCAACTGCTGGTATCCATATAGTTTCTTTACCAGCAATTTTTAAAGCTGAACCGCCACCTTGTAAAGTACCTGTTCCTTTTGGAACAAGGTTAAGACTTACGTTAGTTTCACCAGAAGCAGTAATAGTAGGTGCATTGCCTGAAGCAGCGTTAGCTAATGTAATTTCATTAACAGCTGATCCTGTTGCAGTAAGATTAATTAATTCATTTCCACTTGTATCTAAAATTGCAGTTCCAATTTTAGGAGAAG